>ENA-UEPG01000018-UEPG01000018.1-human-gut-metagenome-genome-assembly--contig:-NODE-18-length-191650-cov-6.952603_pt1 | contig 191650 bp, 156 predicted proteins | sample MGYA00242893_ERZ507902 | MGnify/ENA primary metagenome ERZ507902 (study PRJEB26167, sample SAMN06115491) | human gut metagenome | host: Homo sapiens | place: China:Gansu | collected 2015-04-23...
TGCCGCGTCGCCGAAGAACTGGAGACGCTCTCCCGCTCGGTCGACATCCCGCAGATGGTAAGGCTGATGAAACAGACAGTGCCCGAGTTCATTTCCAAAAACTCCAGGTTTGAGCAGTACGACCGGGAGAATCAATAGTAGTTTAAGCCTTGTAGTCCGCGGTATATGAAAGGAATTATCTTAGCAGGAGGGACGGGTACGCGATTGTATCCTATAACAAAAGGGGTGTCAAAACAATTGTTGCCTGTATATGATAAACCGATGGTTTATTATCCATTGTCGGTGTTGATGTTGGCTGGAATCCGGGAAATTCTAATTATCTCGACGCCACAAGATCTGCCGGGGTTTCGTAGATTGCTGGGTGATGGAAGTGACTATGGCGTGCAGTTCAAGTATGCTGAACAACCTACACCGGATGGACTGGCGCAAGCCTTCCTTATCGGGGAGCAGTTTATCGGTAAGGACTCTGTTTGTCTTGTTTTAGGGGATAATATTTTCCATGGTGCCGGGTTGTCAAATCTGCTGAAGGAGGCTGTCCGTACAGTTGAGGAAGAGTGTAAAGCCACGATTTTCGGTTATTGGGTGGATGACCCGGAGCGTTATGGCGTTGCTGAGTTTGACAAGGAAGGAAATTGCCTTTCGATCGAGGAGAAGCCGGAAAGCCCGAAGTCGAATTATGCGGTCGTTGGTTTGTATTTTTATCCAAATAAGGTGGTCGAAGCGGCGAAGAGAATCACACCTTCGTCCCGTGGGGAGTTGGAAATCACAACGGTTAATCAGCAATTCTTACAGAATGGCGAATTGAAAGTGAGAACTTTGGGGCGCGGCTTTGCGTGGCTGGATACGGGAACTCACGATTCGCTCGCCGAAGCCTCGACATTTGTTGAGGTAATCGAGAAACGTCAGGGATTGAAGATTGCTTGTCTGGAAGGAATCGCTTATCGACGAGGTTGGATTACAGAAGAAAAAATGCGATCGTTAGCTCTGCCAATGATCAAAAATCAATATGGACAATACCTGCTGAAAGTAATAGATGGTCTCGAAAAAGAATAGGACGTGTATGGATAAGCGTAATATCGTCATAACCGGAGGTGCGGGGTTTATCGGAAGTCATGTTATACGGCTTTTTGTAACGAAGTATCCTGACTACCACATTATTAACCTTGATAAGTTGACTTATGCCGGAAATCTGTCTAATCTGAAGGATATTGAGGATCGAGCCAACTATACCTTTATAAAGGCTGACATCTGTGACTTCGAGAAGATACGAGAGATTTTAAGTCAGTACCATGTGGACGGTATTATTCATCTGGCGGCCGAAAGTCATGTGGACCGTTCGATTAAAGACCCGTTTACCTTCGCCCGCACGAATGTGATGGGTACCTTGACGTTGCTGCAGGCGGCAAAACTTTATTGGGAGTCACAGCCTGAAGGATATGAAAATAAACGCTTCTATCATATTTCAACAGACGAAGTATACGGCGCTTTGGAGCTGAATCAACCCCAGGGAGTACTCTCGGCAATCAGTGCTCATGAGGTTTACGGTGACGAATTTTTCCGCGAGACTACCAAGTATGATCCCCACTCACCTTATAGTGCGTCGAAAGCGTCAAGCGACCACTTCGTAAGAGCCTTTCATGATACCTATAACATTCCGGTGATCGTGACGAACTGCTCGAATAATTACGGGCCTTATCAGTTTCCGGAGAAGTTAATACCGTTGTTTATCAATAATATACGATGCCGTAAGCCGTTGCCCGTATACGGTAAGGGGGAGAATGTGAGGGACTGGTTGTATGTCGAGGACCACGCACGGGCTATTGATTTGATTTTTCACAACGGAAAGGTTGCTGAGACGTACAACATCGGCGGCTTTAACGAATGGAAGAATATCGACGTAATTAAAGCGGTGATTAAGGTAGTGGATCGTTTGTTGGGCAATCCTGAGGGGTACAGCCTCGATTTGATCACTTATGTTACCGATCGTAAAGGTCACGACCTGCGTTATGCTATCGATTCGACTAAATTAAAGACAGAATTAGGCTGGCAACCAAGCCTGCAATTTGAAGAGGGCATTGAAAAGACGGTCCGTTGGTATCTCGACAATCAGCCGTGGCTGGATAATATCACTTCGGGAGATTACAAATTGTATTACGAAGCGATGTACAAAAATCGATAGACCAATTTAAAATTAGCATGGAAAGCCTTGTATGCCGGGATTGTCGGGTATCGATGGAATCTCATTTCGGGGTGTTTTCCGGGTATGGCATTTTCGAATGTCTCCCTTTTCCTGCGCTTGACATGTTGGCTGTGTAATAGGCATAACCTTGATGTTGGGTTTGTACGGACGGGTCAATATGCGGAGCCTCCCGATCTGAAAAATATCGCTCGAACAATAATTGAAACACTCAGACATGAATAACGATTTGATAACCGTTACTTCTCCTTTGTTGCCTGATTTGGAGGAGTTTAATATTCTGCTTAAAGAAATATGGGCGAGCAAGTGGATTACCAATAACGGATCGTTCCACAAACGGCTCGAGAAAGAGTTGGCTGCCTATCTGAAAGTCCCTTATGTAAGTCTTTTTACGAATGGTACGTTGCCGTTGATTACGGTTCTGCAGGCTCTGCGTATCACAGGTGAAGTTATTACCACGCCGTACAGTTTCGTGGCGACGACTCATGCCCTGTGGTGGAACGGTATCAAGCCGGTTTTCGTGGACATTGATCCGGCTACAGGCAATCTCAACCCAGACATGATAGAAGCGGCTATTACACCCCAGACAACGGCCATCATGCCTGTTCATGTTTATGGCAAGCCATGCGATACAGTTCGTATTCAGGGTATCGCTGATAAATATGGTTTGAAAGTAATCTATGATGCAGCCCATGCATTCGGTGTAGAAGTCAATGGTGAAAGTATCCTCAATGCGGGAGACATGTCCACGCTGAGTTTTCACGCTACGAAGGTCTACAATACGATTGAAGGTGGCGCGATGGTAATGCATGATGAAAAGACGAAGCAACGTATCGATTACCTCAAAAATTTCGGTTTTGCAGGTGAGACGGAGATCGTAGCTCCGGGAATCAATTCGAAAATGGATGAAATCCGTTCTGCATACGGCCTGTTGAATTTGCAGCAGGTGGATACTGCGATTGAAGCGCGCCATCAGGTGGCCGTAACTTATCGGCAGGCCCTGCGTGAAGTAGAAGGAATCACGTTTTTCGACGATATGCCAGGCGTGCGGCACAATTATGCTTATTTTCCGATTTTTGTGGATGCGGCGAAGTATGGCATGACACGGGATGAACTGTATGCAAAGATGCGTTCGGCAAATGTATTGGGGCGCCGTTATTTTTATCCGCTCATCAGTGAATTTTCAACCTACCGAGGTCTGCCGAGTGCTCGTCCTGAAAATCTCCCCAATGCACATAAAATGGCGGATTCGGTTATCTGCCTTCCGGTGCATCACGCCCTGACCGATGGGGATGTTGAAAGAATTATACACTGTGTTATTGACTAAGATTAAAAAAATCGCCGATGAAAAACTCTTTGTCAAGAACCTTGTATCATTGGTTCGTTTGCAGAGCCTACAAGATTAAAAGTTTTAGAGGTGGGTGGATGTTAACTCATCTATTCATAGATGATTATAGGCAATTTTCGTGTAAATTGTTTTTCAAGATTGCAACTGTTCATCTGAAGGGTTGGTCCTACGTCGACTGGTCGATTTGTGACATCAACAATAGCAACCGACACAAATTCATCAATACCCGTGAATATTGTAAGTTGCATCCCTTGAACGGTCAGTACTCCTCTTGGATTGACGACAAACTGACGCTAAAGTATATTCTCCATGGGACCGAAGCGGGGCAATATCTTCCCTCTTACTATTATGAGATAACTCAGGATGGCAAAATTCTTCCTCTAATGGATTTATCAGCCAACTTGGCAATACAAATGAGTGTTAATGGGATAATTGCTTTTCTCGAACAGAAAGAAGTTTTAGCATTCAAGTTGACCAAGGCATCCCTAGGAATCGGGTTCTATAAGGCTGAATTCAAGAACGAATGTTATTATTTGAACGGTGAAGCGTATTCTCGAGATGAGTTTGCTAAGAAACTCTCGACGCTGAAAGGATATTTGATAACTGAATTTCTGTCGCCACATAGAGAGTTTGCCAAGTACTGCCCGAAAAGTGTTGGATGTATGCGTTACCTTATAGCGCGAGATCAAAGCGGTACAATCAAACCGCTGTATGCGTTTATGCGAATTGGTACGAAACAGAGTAATTTTGTTGAGAATTATGCCGCAGGCGGTGTGCTCACCTACATCAATCTTGCCAACGGCCATTTTTCAGGCGGCAATGTGCTTGATGCAAAGCATTTCAAGAACATCAAAGTTGAGAATCATCCCGACACCGGTATTGAGATAAAAGGAAGCATACCGCATTGGGATGTTGTGAAAAAGCGGCAAAACAGATTGCCGATGCTATGCCACAACTTTCTTATATGGGCATTGATTTCTGTCTTAGTGACGATGACCGTGTCAAGGTGATAGAAATAAACTCCTTGTCAAGCCTTGACGCATTTACCATGGCTCCCGTCGAAATCTCGAATAGGATGCATGAATATCTGTCGGAAAGATTGTCGGTGGTTACAAAATAAACCCACATGGGACAAAAAAAAATATTGCTATTGGGTGGCTCAGCACAGCAAGTTGTAGCTATCAAGACAGCCAAAGAGTTGGGCTACCATACAGTGTTGTGCGATTACCTGCCGGATAACCCCGGCCAATATGCGGCAGATAAATATTATAATATCAGTACTACGGATGTCGAAGCCGTGTACGAAGTCGCCCAACGCGAAAGGGTGGATGGTATTCTCGCCTATGCTTCCGATCCGGCGGCGCTTCCCGCAGCTATTGTGGCTGAACGCCTCGGCCTGCCGACAAATCCATCAGAATCGGTCGCTATTTTGGGGGTTAAACATCGATTCCGGGAATTTCTTCGGACACATGATTTTGCTTGTCCTCAAGTTTATGTATTTTGTCCTGATACTCCGCTTGACGAAATAAAAAGAGGGATCGGGCATTTCCATTTTCCGGTTATTGTCAAGCCTACGGATTCTTCCGGATCGAAAGGGGTTACAAAACTGGAAAATACGGATGACCTTGAAAAGGCCATTGCATGGGCGGATAGTTACGCGCGTAACAAGATCTTAATTATCGAAGAATATATCGAGAGAGGGTTTCCTGCCGTTATCGGAGGTGATATTTTTGTATGGGATGGTAAAATCGTGCTTTACGGTGAAATGTCCTGTTTGCGAGATCGTGACGGACTGGGGTTAATTCCCATTGGTAAAAAATGGCCCTGTGGCTTGGATGCAGCTCAGACGAAACGGGTACATGACGAGTTGCAACGTATAATTACATCTCTCGATATTAAATTCGGAGAATTGAATATCGAGATACTTCTTGACGAAGAAGACAACGTTCATTTTCTCGAACTCGGCCCGCGGGCCGGCGGGAATATGATTCCCCTGCAGCTTTCGGATGTTTTTGGAGTCGATCTCGTGAAAGCCAATATTAGTGCTGCCATGGGACAGAAACCCGACTTCATGTTGAAAATGCATGAAGGCTGTTTTATGCACTATGTGCTGCACTGCTATGAAAACGGTACATTCTCCGGGATCGAATTTGCGAAAGAAATCGAGGAGAATATCTATCGCAAGGTCATTTACAAAAAAACGGGAGATACTGTGGAATTTTTCGACGGTGCCGGCAAAGCTTTGGGTATTATATTTTTGCACTTTGATACAGTCGAAAGCATGGATTATTTCTGTGCACATAAGGATGAACTTGTGAAAATAAATATAGCATAATGAATCCGATCGGAGGATATTTCTCTCTTGAATTGGCCGGACAGAAACAAAAATTCCTGCATTCCGAGGGTGTCTGTGTGAATAGCGGAAGAAATGCATTGGAATACATATTTTTGTCATTGCCGAAGATCGCAAAAATATATGTTCCGTATTTAACTTGCGATGTGATTCTTGAACCGATCCTGAAATTAAAAATTCCATACGTTTTTTACTCCATTAACGATCAATTGGAAATATCGGACCGAATTATATTGGGAAGCGATGAATATATCCTCGTAACAAATTATTTCGGTATTAAGGACCAATATATTCAAGCTCTTGCTAGCCAATATGCCGACAGACTGATTGTCGATAATGCGCAAGCATATTTCTGCCCTGAATTTACGGGTGTGAAAACAATATACAGCCCGCGTAAGTTTGTTGGTGTTCCCGATGGGGGCATTGCTGTTATGGACGATGGAGCAGATATCCAAAAATATGATATGGATTATTCCTATGATCGCTGCAGCCATTTATTGAAACGGTATGACCTTGGTGCAGAAGCGGGGTATCCGGATTTTAAGGACAATAGTCGAAAGTTGGCCAATCAACCGATACGGCGGATGTCCTGGTTGACGCAGGCCCTATTGTCTTCCGTCGATTTTGATACGGTAAAAGAACGGCGTATTCGCAATTTTCGATTGTTGCATCAGGCCCTTAAGCAACGAAATCTCTTGCCTGTTCCGGCAATGGAAGATTTTGCTTGTCCGATGGTTTATCCGTTTTATACGAATGATCCAACCTTAAAAAAAAGGTTGATAGCCCATCGAATATTTGTTGCCACTTATTGGCCGAATGTTTTCGAGTGGTGCGATGCGGATTCGATTGAATATCAATTGGCAGATCGGATAATCGCTATTCCGATTGATCAGCGCTACGGAGAAAATGAGATGAACAGCATCGTTGAATTGATTAATAAATAGATATTTCATGGAAAACAGAGTTTATCTGCGCGCTTTTGAGCCTGACGATTATAAAATATCGATAGAATGGCGTCGCGATCCTCAAATATGGAGCATGCTAGGGGGGACTCGGTATTATGTATCTTCGGCCTATGAAAAAAAATGGATAGAAGATACGATTGCACAAACCAAGGATATCAAACTTGCAATTTGTCTGATAGAAAATGATCTGTATATCGGGAATGTATATATTACGGATATTAATTATATCAACCGAACTTGTCGTTCGCATGTGCTGATCGGAAATAAAGACTATTGGGGGAACGGATATGCCGGAGAAGCCCTCCGGCAACTGCTTGAATTTGTATTCAAGGAACGCGGAATGAACCGGGTTGAAGCCCTGGTTCTGGAAGATAATATTCAATCTATAAAAATGCTTAAAAGGATAGGATATCGTCAAGACGGCATTCTTCGTCAATCCGTATATAAAAACGGAGGATTTAAGAATCAAATCGTTTTATCCATTTTAGCATCGGATTTTATTTAAAGCAACCATCGGCTTTCATAAAATGAGAGACTCTCGTATTGGGAATATATCATCATTTGCACCGGTAATCATTCCGACACTTTGCCGATATGAACACTTCAGGAGGTGTGTCGAATCCCTTTCAAAGTGTACCCATGCAGATAAGACCGAATTAATTATTGGTTTGGATTATCCTGCTGAGCCCAAACATGATTATGGCTATCATAAAATATTGGAGTATCTGGATTCAGGTCGTATTGATGGCTTTAAAAATGTTGTAGTTTTTAAAACGGATGTGAATCTGGGGGTAAATGAAAATTATAAGAGAATCAAAGAATATGCATTCTCTAAATATGACAGGCTCATTGCGTCTGAAGACGACAATGAGTTTTCTCCTGCTTTTCTGGACTACATAAACTCCGGTCTGGACCGATTTGAGGATGACTCTTCCGTGATGGCAATATGCGGATATAATTATCCTATCGATATGGGTGGTATGGACGATTCGGCCTATAAATCCCAAAAGTTTTCCGCCTGGGGTGTTGCATACTGGCGTGAAAAATCGGATTTTTATGTAAACACTGTTCATACAGAGGAATATGCAAGAGCCATATTCCGGTCACCGTTTAAATTTTGCCGGATTCTTTTCAAAAATCCACGGCTGCTTGCTGGAATTCGTTCGATGCTTAAGGAAAATGTGTTGTGGGGAGATGTCATGCATGAAGCATCGCATATATTAGAACATCAATATGCAATATTTCCCCGCATTTCATTGGTTCGGAATTGGGGACATGATGGAAGTGGTGTTAACTGTGATGGTGAAGATAACAGTTTATTTATTATACAACCTATTTCCGATAGGCACTTCTTTGACTGGCCTGAGCATGTAAATATCGCGGGTAAAACCATAAGAAAAAGGTTGAATGAATACTACGGCGTCACCTTTGGAGCGATGACAAAAAAACTTATAGTTCATATCTTCAAGCAGGCCCGGAATGTCTGATATCAATTCCCAAAATATCGGGAACAAAGCGGTAGGCGGGTTTTTCTGGAAATTTTCAGAAAAGATAGGAAGCCAGTTCGTGAGTTTTATCGTTCAGCTAATTCTTGCCAGACTTCTTCTTCCGAATGATTATGGCATAGTCGCTTTATTGACGGTATTTTTAAATATATGCGATGTATTTATCAGAACGGGCCTAACCACAGCTTTAATTCAGAAAAAAGACGCGGATCAGAAAGATTTTTCTTCAGTATACTATGCAAATATTCTGGTTTCCATTGTTCTATATGTGATTCTTTTTGGGTGCGCCCCTTTGTTGTCCATATTCTTCCATGAGCCGCTGTTGGTCAATATTACAAGGGTTTTATCATTGAATATTATTATTGGAGCCTTTTCTGCCGTACATAACGCCATCCTGTCAAGAAAACTCGAGTTCAAGAGATCTTTTGTAATTGATTTATCCTATGTACTGGTTCATGGTTTTGTAGGGGTCATTTTGGCTATCAAGGGGTTTGGCCCCTGGGCTTTGGCCTATTCGAGCATTGCCGGGACATTTGTCGGTTTTCTGGTTTTATCTTTTGTCGTAAAATGGACCCCGTCTCTATTCTTTTCTTTAAAAAGGATAAAATCGCTGTTTTCCTATAGCAGTAAAGTCTTTACGTCAAATTTGTTGAATACGCTGTTTAATAATTTGCAGTCGCTCGTAATTGGGAAGTTCTATACAAATTCAGATTTAGCCTTTTACCAGAGGGGACAAACTATTCCACAGACGTTGATGACGGCTGTCGATGGAAGTCTTAATGAAGTAATGTATCCGGCTTATTCCCACCTTCAACTGGATTATGAAAGGTTGAGAAGTGCGTTAAGACGGACATTGAGACTGAGCATGTATATCTGTTTTCCTTTGATGACAGGGCTCTGCATTCTGTCAAAACCTCTTACGCTCGTTTTATTGACGGAAAAATGGCTGCCCTGCGTACCTTTCATGCAGTTGCAATGTATTCTATGTATATTCTGGCCGCTCTCGACAATAAACCATGCTATCAACGCTATCGGGAAAAGCGGCGTAGTGTTGAAAATCAATATTATAAGCAAGGGGCTTACGATCTTGTTTGTCATAATATGCATCCCTTACGGTGTGTATGCAATAATGCTTGGAAGTTTGTTCTCGTCGGTGATTTCCATCTTGTTCGTATCGATGAAATATTATCGGAGATATTTGAATTATGGCCTGAAAAACATACTTCTCGACCTGCGGTCCTCGGCGATTTTTTCGATCATAATGGGGATTAGCATGTATTTGATAAATACCCTGGGTTTGAATGTGCTTGTACAAATAACAGTGCAAATTGCCATTGGAGTTTTAGTTTATTGGATCTGCTCGGTTCTGACGAATAACGAGGACTATTCGTATATAAAATGTTTTGCGGTAAATAAGTTTTATAAGCGTCGTAATAACATTTATTCATAGCAAGTTATGATTTGGATCTTTATATTATTTTTAATACTTGTACTGGCCTGGCTGGCTGATAGGAACGTATTGAATGGTAAAAAAATCTACCTGCTTGCTTTGATATTGGTGTTGTCTTATATCGTAGGCTTTTGGGGGCCTTCCGCTCAAGACCATCCAGGATATGCTGATAAATTTAACTCATATAAGGAATTTTCGCAATTAAGCGGCTATAACGGGGGAATGCAGAGCCGGGAGAATAATACGGAAATTGCATTCGCTTTCATCAATATTCTTGCAAATAAATTAGGATTGGGAGAAGCCGGTTTTTTCTTTTTGATAGCATTTTTTGTAAACACGGTAATCATTGTATACGTATACAAACACCATCAACCCGTTCTTGCTTTGTTTTATCTTTTTGCTACGGGCTTCTTTTTCCAAGAGGCAAATTTAGTAAGGCAATATATAGCAGCAGCCATTTTTATCTTGGCGATTCCTTTTTTGATGGATCGAAAATATCTGAAATATTCGTTACTTATTCTGCTAGCATCTTTATTTCATACATCATCCATCATTTTATTTGTATTTCTGGTATTTTTCTTTGACAAGAATGAAAAAGTGGAAAAATATATGCGATATGGTATTTTTGTTTTATGGATAGGGTCGGTCCTTATTACTTTTAGGTTAATATCCGTAGACTTGTTGAAGATCGTATCCTCGTTTGATTATTATTCGGTATATGCCAGTGACGACAATGCTATCGGAATGGAATTTGGGACTGCAAGTATTTTGATTTATAATGCATTGTCAGTATTTGTCATTTTCTATGCCTTTAATAGGTATAAGCTGATGTCGTTAATTCTGATTATATCGTCAGCAATCATGAATATAAGTGTCGTGTATCCTAATATTTCACGTATGATTTATTTTTTTGCTGCCATCAATGCTGTATACATCGTTCAATTGACAGTAAATAAAATATATAATACAAATCTTGCCAGAAGATTATCTTCTGTTGCGAATGTAATGATTGTCTGCTTTTGTGTTTTCAGATTTCTGACTGCTGTGGCGTTTAATCCGGATAATAAATTTGGAACTATTACCTATTCGTTGTCTGATTTCTTTAAATAATAGCCAGTGAAAAAACTATTGCAGATTAATTTGTGTAGTAATGTTCTCAGTACCGGAAAGATTGCTGAGGATATTGGGGAATTGGCGATCGAAGCCGGATGGGAAAGTTACGTCGCTTATGGAATGAAGAAATGCAATCCGAGCAAAAGCAAAACAATCAAAATCGGAGGAAGCGGTATCTTTTGGCCATATGTGGAAACTCTTCTTTGGGATAATCACTCGCTGGGTCTGTCTTGCCGCAGGGCGACGAAAAAATTAATCTGCGAAATAGAAAAAATCAAGCCGGATGTAATACAACTCCACACGATACACTGTTATTATCTCAATCTGCGAATCCTTTTTGAATATCTTTCAAATGTCGATATTCCCGTTGTGTGGACATTGCATGACTGTTGGGCTTTTACCGGGCATTGTGCGTACTTTGATGCTATAGGATGCGGTAAATGGAAGACTCATTGTTTTTCATGTCCTCAGAAAAATAAATATCCCAAAAGCTATTTTATAGACCGTTCTTCGAAAAATTTTGCTGAAAAAAAGTTTCTTTTTAACTCGGTTAAGGATCTTACGCTGGTTTCTGTTTCTGAATGGTTGAAAAATCTTGTAGCTCAGTCATTTCTTCGGAACAAACCGTTGAAACTGATATTGAACGGAATAAAAACAGATTTATTTAAATATAATGCTGCCGGCGCGCGGCAATTCAGAGCCCAAAGGGGATTGGATTCCAATTTTCTGATGTTGGGTGTAGCCAGCTCCTGGACCGAAAGAAAAGGATTGACCGATTATTGCAAACTGGCGTCTCTGTTAGATGAAAAATCCCGGCTCGTATTGGTCGGTTTGAATCCTAAGCAGCGGCAAATGCTGCCGGATAACATTATAGCCATAAACAAGACCTCGGACATTCAAGAACTTGTAGCTATTTATTCTGCTGCCGATGTCGTTCTGAATCTTTCTGTCGAGGAGACCTTTGGAATGACTACAATCGAGGGCTTTGCATGCGGGACACCCGGAATTGTATATGATAAAACGGCCAGCCCTGAATTGATTACGCCTGATACCGGATTTATGGTTGAAGCCGGTAACATGGATCAATTGACGGAAGCGCTTTCTATGATACGTAGCAATGGAAGGGATTACTATTCGTCGGCCTGTCGAAGAAGGGCTGAGATGTATTATGACAAGAATAAAAACTTTTTACAATACATCGCTCTTTACAATGATTTGACATCCCGTAAACAAAATGTGGTAAATGAAAATATTAATTGTTGCAAATAATAGTTTTTCCAATGTGTATAACATGGGTAAAACCCTTAAAAGTATCTTTTCGGAATTTCATAAAGATGAAGTGTGTCAGATATTTTTCAAGGAGTTGGATAACCTGGATACAGATTCATGTGACAATTATTTTCTGATTGCAGACGAAGATGTTTTAAAAAGTGTTCTGATGCCTTGGCGAAAGGCAGGCAATATTTATGAGTGTCATCAAAGCGATGGAGCGGCAACCGGGAGTATTAAAAAGGGTTCTAAAATTCAGCGTAGTAATTTTACCCAGATTCTGCGGGAACTGGTTTGGGTCTTCGGGCATTTAAACTACCGTGAATTACTTAAATGGATCAAGGCACAAAATCCGGATGTGATTTTTTTTGTGGGAGGGTATGCTGTTTTTGCGCATCGTTTAGTTGAAAAGATTCATCGGAAATTAAATATTCCGGTTGCGGTATATTTTACGGACGATTATGTGATTTATCCCCAGAAAACGTCATATCGGCAGTATCTGATCAAAGTTTACAGGAAAACTCTGGAGTATGCGTCGCAATATTTTGTTATCGGGAAGCAGATGGCCCGGGACTATTCTGATTTTTTTGGAAAGTCGTTCATTCCAATTATGAATATTGTTGATTATCAGGATAAATGTGCGAAGAGGGAAACGCCTGTTATCAATATATCATATTTCGGGAGTTTGTATTATAATCGTTGTGAGTCCGTCATTAATTTTGCGCGTTTTCTGAATGAATACGTCAGGCCTCATCTGAAAAATGAATATGTCGTCAATGTGTTTTCGTCGTCGGTGTTAACTAAAGAGCAAAAAATACAATTTGACCACTATAATATTAAATACCGAGGCTTTGTAAAAGGGGCTGATTTTATGGAGGCCATGCATATCGCGGATATTTATTTACATATAGAGAGCGAGGTGGAAGAGTACAGAGCATTAACCCGCCTGTGTGTGTCGACCAAAATTCCGGAGTATCTTATGGCGTACAGACCTTCAATAGCTTTTGGTCCGGCGGAAGTCGCTTCTATAAGATTATATGATGAAATAGACGCGAGAATGGTCGTTCCGACAGAAATGGATGACAAGACAACACTGTCAGTGATCAAAAATATGACAGATATGATTGATAATTATTCTATAAGGGAAGAAATCGCTGAAAAATGTTACGACTATGCTTGTGGAAATTTTCGTAAAGATGTCGTAGCAAAAGAGTTTAGGAGAAATATTACAAGGGTGATAAAGAATCTTTAATATAAAATATCATGTCTATTTTCAGTAATAAAGTCCTGTTGATCACAGGCGGTACGGGGAGTTTCGGGAACGCCGTTCTTCGGAGGTTTTTGGACTCCGATATCAAGGAGATCCGGATTTTCAGCCGTGATGAGAAGAAGCAGGACGACATGCGTCATTCTCTTCAGAATCCGAAAGTGAAGTTTTACATCGGTAATGTCCGCGATAAATCGTCGGTGGATATTGCGATGCGTGGCGTAGACTATGTTTTTGCCGCAGCGGCATTGAAACAGGTTCCATCGTGCGAGTTCTTCCCGATGGAAGCAACGCGCACGAATGTAATCGGTACGGGCAACGTTCTGGAATCAGCGATCGAACACGGGGTCAAGAACGTTGTAGTTCTTTCGACCGACAAAGCGGCTTATCCGATCAATGCTATGGGTATCTCGAAGGCCCTGATGGAAAAGGTCGCCATCGCCAAAGGGCGCGAGCTGGGCGAAGGGGCCCCGACAACGATTTGCTGCACGCGCTATGGGAACGTGATGGCAAGCCGCGGTTCGGTCATTCCGTTGTGGGTGGAACAAATGATGGAGGGTAAACCGATCACGATCACGGACCCTGCGATGACGCGTTTCATGATGACGCTGGACGACGCCGTTGATCTGGTAATCTACGCTTTCCAGCACGGGCACAACGGGGATCTTTTCGTCCAGAAAGCCCCTGCCGCCACGCTCGAAACTTTGGCTAAGGCCTTGAAAGAGACCTATGCGAAGGTGGACCCGAAATACGGGGAAACGGAAGTCAAGGTCATCGGCACGCGGCACGGTGAGAAGCTCTACGAGACGCTCGTCACGCGGGAGGAGATGTCCAAGGCGATCGACATGGGCGACTACTACCGCATTCCGTGCGACACACGTGACCTGAATTACGACAAGTTCTTTACGGAAGGCAGCGAGGATGTCTCGAAGATCGAGGATTACCATTCGCACAATACGCGGCGGCTGGATGTCGAGGGCATGAAGGAGCAGTTGCTGCGGCTCCGTTTCGTTCGCGAGGACCTGGGGTTGATCGCCCGCGCCAAACCGCGGGATATCCGCTCGGAATAGCCCCCCCCCTTCTGGGAATCCAAGCCTTGCGTCCGGGCGTAAAACGGATTGCAATCCTTACACCTCATTTTTTGCGGCTCCTCTTTCTGACGACAGCCGCCCCATACAACGATGAACATATTGGTTACGGGAGCCTCGGGCTTCGTAGGAAAGAACCTTCTTTCCCAACTGCGTAATATCCGTGACGGCAAGGCCAAGAACTATGCCGTCGGCGAAGACATTACACTTTATGAATACGATCTGGACAGTACGCCGGAAGAACTCGATGCGTACTGCCGGGACGCAGACTTCGTCTTCAATCTCGCGGGCGTAAACCGTCCGCAGGACCCTGCGGAGTTTATGAAAGGTAACTTCAGCTTTGCTTCGACGCTGCTCAACACATTGAAAAAACATGGCAATACGTGCCCTGTGATGATCTCGTCGTCGATCCAGGCCGCACTGGACAACCCCTACGGGGAGTCGAAGCGCGCCGGTGAGCAACTGCTGTTCGACTATGCGAAGGAGACCGGAGCGAAAGTGCTGGTCTATCGTTTTCCGAACCTCTTCGGCAAGTGGTGCCGGCCGAACTACAACTCGGTCGTAGCGACGTTCTGCCACAACATCGCCAACGACCTGCCGATTACGGTGAACGATGCGTCGGTGGAGCTGCACCTGGTCTATATCGACGACGTGGTGGATGAACTGATCGGAGCACTTACGGGCGACGAACATCGGGAGGGTAATTTCTGTTACGTTCCCACATCGCACCGGATTACGCTGGGCGGCATCGTCGATCTGCTGCATTCATTCCGGCGAATGTCCGAAACGCTGGAGGTTCCCGACACGACCAAAGACGGATTTGCCAAAAAACTCTATGCGACCTACCTCTCTTACCTTCCGGCCGACAGGTTTGCCTACGATCTGAAAATGAATGTCGATCCGCGAGGCAGTTTTACGGAGATTATCCGCACAGCCGAACAGGGGCAGTTTTCGGTGAATGTTTCCAAACCGGGCATCACCAAGGGCCAGCACTGGCATCACACGAAAAACGAGAAGTTCGTGGTGGTGCATGGCCACGGACTGATCCAACTTCGGAAAGTGGGCACGGATGAAAACGGGCAATTGTATCCCGTTGTCAACTACGAGGTAAGCGGTGAAAAGATACAGGTCGTGGAGATGATTCCGGGTTATACGCACAATATCGTCAACCTCTCCCAGACGGAGGACCTGGTGACTTTTATCTGGTGTAACGAGTGCTTCGATCCGAAGAAGCCCGACACCTATTTCGAACCCGTGGAATAATAAGAATCCAACATGAATACGATCAAATTCGACTATTCGGACGTGAAATTTGCCGACAATGGTAAGCTCAAACTGTTGATCATTGTAGGCACACGTCCGGAGATTATCCGCCTGGCGGCTGTGATTACAAAATGCCGCAAATATTTCGACTGCGTGCTGGCGCATACGGGCCAGAACTACGACTATAACCTGAATGGGGTCTTTTTCAGGGATCTGAAACTGAAAGACCCGGAAGTATATATGAATGCCGTGGGAGATGACCTGGGCGCCACGGTGGGTAATATTATCAACTGCTCCTACAAACTGATGGCGCAGGTCAATCCCGATGCCCTGCTGATTTTGGGCGATACGAACTCATGCCTGAGTGCCATTGCTGCCAAACGGCTCCATATCCCGATCTTTCACATGGAGGCCGGGAACCGCTGCAAGGACGAATGCCTGCCGGAGGAGACCAACCGACGGATCGTGGACATTATCTCGGATGTGAATATGTGCTACTCGGAACATGCGCGACGCTATCTTGCCGAAAACGGCCTTCCGAAGGAGCGGACCTACGTGACGGGCTCCCCGATGGCGGAGGTGCTGCATGCGAATCTGAAAGAGATCGAAGCCAGCGATATTCACAAACGTCTCGGACTGGAGAAAGGAAAGTACCTGCTGCTGTCGGCACACCGGGAAGAGAATATCGACACGGAGAAGAATTTTCTGAGTCTGTTTAACGCGATCAATGCGCTGGCCGCGAAATATGATATGCCGATCCTCTACTCGTGCCACCCGCGAAGCAAAAAGCGACTGGAGCAGTCGGGTTTCGAACTGGACAGACGGGTGATTCGCCACGAGCCGCTGGGCTTCCACGACTACAACTGTTTGCAGATGAACGCAGCGGCCGTGATCTCGGATTCGGGGACGCTGCCCGAGGAGTCGTCGTTCTTCCTCTCGGTAGGACATCCCTTTCCGGCGGTCTGCATCCGGACTAGTACGGAACGTCCCGAAGCATTGGACAAAGGTGATTTCATCCTGGCGGGCATCGATACCAGATCGCTCCTGCAGGCGGTGGAAACGGCTATCGGGATGGACAAAACGGGCGATTATGGAATTCCCGTCCCGAACTACACCGATGAAAACGTCTCGACAAAAGTCGTTAAGATCATTCAATCTTACACCGCTGTCGTAAATAAAATGGTCTGGAGAAAAGAGTAAGGAAGCGAATGGCTGATCTTGAAATCTTTCGGAATGTCAAAGTCTTGGAGGTTCACGACGATTATTTTATCGGGGCAAGGGGATATAAACTGTACAAATACACCTTTGCAACAAAAAAGTACCGATATGTCGCGAAGGTAGATGATCCGAAATATGTGTTATTTTCCCGTTGCTTTCTGACTCGAAGGTTGTTGCGGGCGGAAATAACGAATCTTTATTCGCTGTCGAACGGTGATCGACTGGCTATTGCAAAGAAAGGCATCTTTCGTTGTAAATCCGGAGATAAGGTATTTACGAAATGTTTTGATGTGCCTCGGGGATCACGTCCCATGAATCTGTGTATTACGCCGGATGATCAGATTTATTTTGGCGAGTATTTCGCCAATATGGAGAGGCAAGCTGTGCATATTTACCATTCCAGTGACGGCGGTAGAAACTGGAAGGTGGCGTATACGTTTGACGAGGGCAATATCAATCACGTTCATGGTTTGTTCTGGGATCAATATACACGGCGGATCTGGGTTGTGACCGGTGACCGGGAGAATGAATGTATTATTGCCAATACGGATGATGGTTTTAAAACGCTGAATATCGTTTTGCGGGGTGGCCAGGAATACCGGGCAACAAACCTGTTATTCTATCCGAATTTTATCGTGTATGCGACCGATTCCCAGTACATGGTCAATGAAATTCGGAAAATTGACCGGGCGACGTTGAAGATCGAGTCCCTGTACCGAATACAGGGGACCGCTATCAAAGGTGGACAAAAAGATGATTTTTCCTATATATCTACAACCGTGGAGCCTTCAGAGGTAAACAAAGACCGATATTCTCACTTGTGGGTAAGTCGCAACGGTACGGATTGGCAGGATATATATCGATTTCGAAAAGATTTGCTGCCGACCGTATTTCAATTCGGCAGTATTGAATTTCCGCAATATCATATCCGTGTTACGGATTTTCTGATGTTTTCTGGACGGGCATTGAAGTCGATCGGGGGGAATAGTGTTCAGATTAGGTTGTAAAATGAAGATATTACTTGTAACACAATATTTTTATCCGGAAAATTTTAAAAGCAATGACATTGCTTTTGAATTAGTTAAACGAGGTCATGTCGTTGATGTTTTATCTGGAATCCCTAATTATCCCGAAGGACGCTATTTTTCTGGATACGGATTGTTTCGTAAGCGCATTGAAGTTGTAGACGGCGTCCGTATTTACAGGGCTTTTCAAATGCCGCGCGGACGAAATGCCAAAGGATTCGGTCTGGCCCTTAACTATCTGACTTATGCTTTGTTCTCGTGCTTTTGGGGAATTTATTTAGCGGTAAAAAACGACTACGATTGCCTTCTTGTCCATGAACCTTCTCCTATTACTCAAGCATTGCCTGCCGTTTTACTGAAGAAGATAAGGAATATTCCTTTTCATATATGGGTCCTTGATATATGGCCCGACGCCATGAGTTCGGGCGGAGGGATTCGGAATAAGTATCTTCTTGCATGGATGACGAGGTTTGTGCGAATGGTTTATGATAATGCGGCCAAAATTTTAATCAGTTCCCGCGATTTTGAATCTCTTATTTTAAAACAGGGTGATTATAAAGATAAACTAGTCTATTTCCCGAACTGGGCGGAAGATATATTAAAGATGCCAATCCGGCCGATTCCCGATCTTCCGTCGGGATTTCGGATTATGATGGCCGGGAATCTGGGAAGTGCACAGACAATAAAAGCCGTTATGCAGGCGGCTCTTTTGATGAAGGACATTAAAGATGTTAAATGGATATTCGTCGGGGACGGAAGCGAACGGGCATATATAGAGCAATTCCGGTCGGAGTATCGTCTTGAAGATACGGTATATGTGTTAGGGCGTTATCCATTCGAATATATGTCGGCTTTTTTTCATCAGGCCGATGCCATGCTGATCACTCTTCGGGCGAATTTCCCGCATTTGAAAGCTGTCGTTCCTGCCAGGCTGCAATCGTATATGTCTGCCGGAAAGCCTATTTTGGGGATGATAGATGGGGGCAGTGCCAGTTTGATAAAAGAGGCTGATTGCGGTTGTGTGGTTCCTGCGGAGGATTATGAGGCTCTTTGTCGAATAATTACCGACATTCTGTCCGATAAAAACCGGTTTGCACAGAAAGGAAAAAACGGGCGGAAATATTTTGAAAAATATTTCACAAAAAAGATGTGTATTGATAATCTGGAACAAATAATTGCCAATGACTAAACTTAGTTTGACTTATCGATTCCTTCGGGCGGTTGGTTTGAATTATTCGGAGGAAGAATATGGCGATGTGAGCCTGTTTAAAGTTGTCGGTAAATTTTTCGGGAATATGTATCATGCACTATTGTTAAGCATGATGAATTGGGTGATTTTCGAACCTGTGAATCCTCGTATGTTACGTCCATTTTTATTGAGGCGGCTCGGATGTAAAGTTGGTAAAGGCGTTTTTATCGGAGACCATGTCGTTGTAGATGAAAATCATGCAGATCATATTATTTTGGAAGATCACGTGCATGTGGCGAGTGGAACTCGGTTGTTATGCCATCAGCGTGACCTGTCGGATTATTGTGTCGGAGATGATTATGCCAGGTTAGGTTATCGTTTAGGTACGATCCATCTGAAAAAAGGAAGCCTTGTCGGCATGGAGTCTTTCATTATGCCCGGAGTAACGATTGGGGAAGGTGCTATAGTTGGGGCAGGGTCGCTGGTCACTAAAGATATTCCAGCCTGGACTATTGCGGCTGGCCGTCCGGCTAAGGTCGTGAAGCAGGTTCCTGAGAGGAGCCGGTTATAAAGCGATATTTCGCAGTTGTTTTTTGTGTAATCGAGTTGGCTCTTTATAAATGAATATTCTGACATTTGATATCGAAGACTGGTATAATTGTGATTTTATATCGGGCGATTTTGATTGGAGTAAATACGAAGTTCGTATTTATGAAGGGGTTGATCGAATCCTGGATGAATTGGCTGCTCGGAATCTTAAAGGAACGTTTTTTTGTCTGGGATGGCTTGCAGAGAAGCACCCGATGGTTATCCGGCGAATTTACCAGGCAGGACATCAAATCGGTTGCCATTCGTATCAGCATGAATTATCGACCCGTTTTACCCCGAATGAGTTCAGGCAAGATACCTACAAAGCAAAAGCGTTGATTGAGGATACGATTGGCGAGGAGGTGAATTGTTTCCGGGCGCCCGGGTTTTCGATAACCCAAAACAACATATGGGCTTTTGAGGTATTGTCCGGTCTCGGATTCAAATACGATTGCTCGGTATTTCCGGCGCATCATGATTATGGCGGGTTTCCCGATTACGGAGTTGCGGAGCCTTCTTTGTTGAATTGCAACGGATATTTTATCAAGGAGTTCCCGATAAATATTCACACTGTACTGGGGCGAAATTTAATTTTCTCCGGCGGCGGTTTTTTCCGGTTGTTTCCATATTGGCTGATTCAGCGATGGGGACGGCAGGCGGAGTATATGATGACTTATTTTCACCCTCGGGATTTCGATCCGGAACAGCCGGTTATCAAAACGCTTCCCAGGATCAGACGGTTTAAAAGCTATGTCGGATTAAAAACAGCATTTCCGAAATTTCAGCGGCTTTTGACTGATTTCAAATTTGTAAATATCCTGGAAGCGGACTCGATGATCGACTGGGCTGCTGCTAAAAGCATTACACTGTAACTCTTTCGTCTCTATGAAACTTCTTATTACGGGAATCCACGGTTTTGTGGGTTCCAATCTCACGTCGGCGTTAGGGGCGTCGTCCGAGATTTTTGGGTTGGATATTATTGCCCCGAAAACGCATGGGGTGATTCGAACGTATTTGTGGGAAGACCTTGACAAAGGATTGCTCCCCGAGGTCGATGCTGTTATTCATTTGGCTGGTAAAGCGCATGATACAAAGAACCGATCGGCGGCAGAGAGCTATTTCGAGATCAATACAGGACTAACGCAAAAAATCTTCGATTGGTTTTTGCAATCCGGAGCTACGAAATTTATTTTTTTCAGTTCCGTGAAAGCGGCTGCAGATTTCGTGCCGGGAGATGTTTTGACGGAAGAAGTTACGCCCGCTCCTGTGGGCCCTTATGGCGAGAGTAAGATCAGGGCTGAACAATACATCTTCTCCAAAGAGATTTCGACCGGTAAACATGTTTACGTTCTACGTCCCTGCATGATTCATGGTCCAGGTAACAAAGGGAACCTGAATTTGTTGTACAATGTCGTCAAAAAAGGGATTCCGTGGCCATTAGGAGCCTTCGATAATCGAAGAACCTTCACCTCGATTGATAACCTTACATTTGTTGTCGGGAAACTGCTTTCGGAGGATGTGCCATCGGGGATTTATCACATGGCCGATGACGAGGCCCTTTCGACCAATCGGCTGATTGAAATTATTTGCTCATCGCTTGGAACGAAGGCCCGCATTTGGCATATCAGCAGGACGTTGATCGTAAATTTCGCCAAAGTCGGAACTCTGCTGCATCTTCCGCTCAGTACAGACCGACTGCATAAATTGACCGAAAACTATGTGGTCTCAAATGCAAAACTCAAAAAAGTACTTGCGATTGATCGGATGCCTGTGCGTGCGGAAGAGGGACTGACGAAAACCCTGAAAAGTTTTCATGCGAAATGAAATTATTTATTGTTGGAGTTTTGCTCGTTTTGGCTGAGCTGCTTTATTTTCGGATCGCCGACCGTTTCAATATTATCGACAAGCCCAATGAGCGGAGTTCGCACAACCGGATTACGCTTCGCGGCGGCGGAGTTATATTCTTTTTCGGGATGTGGCTTTATGCGGCGTTCTACGGGTTTCAGTATCCGTGGTTCCTGGCGGGGCTCACGCTGATAGCTGCGATCAGTTTTGCCGACGATGTGCATTCGGTTCCCAATAGAATCCGGATTGCGGTGCATTTTGGAGCGATGTTGCTGATGTTCTATCAACTGGGTCTTTTTTCGGCTGGGCAGTGGTGGTATCTTCTTCCGGCGTGGATCGTCTGCACGGGTATCATCAACGCCTATAATTTCATGGATGGGATCAACGGCATTACGGGCGGGTATTCGCTTTCGGTATTGCTGCCGTTGGTTGTCGTCAATGCCCGGGAGGTGTTTGTCGATCCGCAGTTGATTTGGGTAGCGGTTCTGAGCGTATTGGTTTTCTGCTGGTTCAATTTCCGTCCGAAGGCCCGGTGTTTTGCGGGTGATGTAGGGGCGGTTTCCATAGCTTTTATCCTGCTGTTTATGCTGGGCGCGTTGATTCTTCGGACCGGGAATCTCTGGTATCTGGTTTTCCTCGTGGTCTATGGGGTGGATTCTGTGCTGACGATCTGTCACCGGTTGTTGCTGCGGGAAAATATCTTCGAAGCGCACCGGAAACATGTATACCAGTTGATGGCCAATGAACTGAAGATTCCGCATGTGGTAGTTTCTGCGATCTATGCACTTTTGCAGGTTGTAATCTCGTTCGGGGCCATCTGTCTGCCGGTCAACGGATGGGTTTATTTCGGCGCTGTCATCGTATTGCTTTCCGCTGTCTACGTGTTGTTTAAAATGAAATATTACTGTCTTCACGAAGCGTATCTTCAAACGAAAAGGTAAAAGCCGTAACGGTGTATTTGGCAGGTCCCGGAGTTTATGCTCCGGGACTTGTTTGTTATATGTAAACGCAAGAGCCGCAACCTTTCCGGGTTGCGGCTCTTGCATTGGGGTTATCGGGCTATCGTCCTCCGGCAACGGGACGCAGGAGGAAGTTGAAGGCGTAGTCGCCGTAGGGCAGCAGGTATTGGGGGAGCGGAAGGCGGCCCCAACTGTTGACGCATCCCAGGCCCGACTGGACGCTTTCGATGTTGACGTGCGTACGGCCGTCGGGGACAAGGTCGCTCGGATGGCGGACATACTCCGGCGAGCCGTTGTCGAGCTGCGGGATGGAGTAGGGGATGGCCGAAGCCGAGAAGTGGCCGTCGGAGCAGATTTCGACGCCGAGGCCCGAGGCGTCGGTCAGTCGCCACCAGCGCAGGTCGCTGCGTGTTCCCGACTCCTGCGGGCTGACGTATTTCATGTGGAACTGGTCGGCAACGCGCTGTGCATAGTGTCCCACGAAGGCTGCGCTGGCGCGGTCGGCGTAGTTTTCCATCGGACCGCGGCCGTAGTATTCCACGGCGTCGAACATGCCCGGGGTTTCGAAGGCCATGCCGAAGCGCATCAGGTCGGCGACATCCTTGCGGGCGGGATCGGCGGTCATCGTTTCACTGACGCGGACCGAACCGTCGGCGGTGATCGAATACGTCAGATTCAGTTTCGCACCGACGTTCGGGAGCGTGTAGTCGGCGACGATCTTCACTTCGTTCTCGCGGGGCGTGAGGGTGAAGTTGACGAGTTCCGGCTCGGCTTTGGCCCACATGTGGCTGTCGGGGTATTTCCCGGTCTGGCGTACGCCGAGGTCGTTATCCGTGGCAGCGCGGTAGAAGTTGGGGCGGATAGGGCCTGCCAGCAGTTCCACGTTGCGGAGTTTGTAGGAGTTGATGAATCCGCTTGCCGGATCGAACGAGACCGAGAATCCTTCGCCCGAAACGGTTTTGTCCGCGACGCGGAGCGTTCCGGCGGGAGGCGTTGCGGCGAAGCGGGCCGCCGGGTCGTCCTCGCGCAGCGTCAACTGGTCGGCAGCCACTTCGTAGAGTGCGTCGAGCAGGCCCTGCTGTTCGCGAAGCTGGTAGCGGACCGTGAGCAGCAGCTCGCCGCCCAGGGCGTAGACCTGTTCGGGTTTGTAACCCAGCGTTACGGAGGCGGTAGCCTGCGGAGCTACGTCGAGGTGCTCGACGATGCCGCTCAGCACGGGGCGTCCGTCCGATGTGATCTCCCAAAGGAGTCGGTAGGGCGAAAGGTCCGTAAAGAAGTTTTCGTTATAAACGTTTACGATGCCCTTCTTCAGGTCGCGGGGCGTGGTGTGGATCGACTGGTGCTGCTGCTTCACTTCGTAGGCGTGGGGATGCCACGAACGGTCGGCGGCCAGCACGCCGTTGCAGCAGAAGGTGCTGTCCGAAGCGTCGACGGCATTGTAGTCGCCGCCGTAACGGTAGGTAAGTTTGCCTTCGGGGCTGCGCCAGGCGAGGGCCTGGTCGGCGAAGTCCCAGATAAATCCGCCCTGGTATTTGGGTTCGCGGCGGGTCATGTCCCAGTACTCCTTGAATCCACCCATCGAGTTGCCCATGGCATGGGCGTATTCGCACTGGATCAGCGGTTTCTGGGGATTCTCGGCGAGGTATTTCTCACACTGTTCGTAACTCCAGTACATCGGGCAGACGATGTCGGTGTTGTAGTCCTTGTGGTAGGAGGCCTGTTCGTATTGCACGGGGCGCGACGGGTCGAAAGCCTTGATCCAGTCGTAGCAGCGTTCGAAGTTGGGGCCGTTTCCGGCCTCGTTGCCCGTGCTCCAGACGATGATCGACGGGTGGTTGAAATCGCGGAACACCATACGCCGGTTGCGGTCGAGGTGTGCGGCGGCGAAGGCGGGATTTCCGGCGAGGTTTTTTGCCTTGTCGCGGTAGTAATAGCCGTGCGACTCGATGTTGGCCTCGTCCACGACGTAGAGTCCGTACTCGTCGCAGAGGTCGTACCACAGCGGCGTGTCGGGGTAGTGGCACGTGCGCACGGCATTCATGTTGAGGCGTTTCATCTCGCGGATGTCGCGGATCATCTCTTCGCGCGTTGTGTAGTAACCCGTGTTGGGCTCCATTTCGTGGCGGTTGACGCCTTTGATCAGGATCGGTTTGCCGTTGACGAGCAGTTGTCCGTCGCGGATTTCGACTTTGCGGAATCCGACGCGGAAAGCCGCGGCTTCGATCACGGAGCCGTCGGCGGCGAGGGCTTCGGCCGTGAGCGTGTAGAGGTTCGGCGCTTCGGCGCTCCATTGCTTCGGGGCGGCAACTTCGAACAGCGTTTCGGCGCTGTTCCGGCGGGGTTTGAGCGTGCGGGTGTCGAGCGCCTTGCCCGCATCGTCGCGCAGCGTCAGCCGTACACTGCCGACGCCCGGCGTCGTGGCGATTTCGGCGCGCAGCGTGCCGTCGCGGTAGTCGTTCTTAAGGTCGGGAGTAAGCCGTACATCGGCCAGCCGGCGTTTGTCGCGGGCGTAGAGGTAGCAGTCGCGGCCGATGCCCGAAAGACGCCAGAAATCCTGGTCTTCGAGGAACGAGCCGTCGCACCAGCGGTTGACGCGCATCACGATCAGGTTGTCGCTGCCCGGCGTCAGGAAGCGGGTGATGTCGAATTCGGCTTCGAGTTTGCTGTCTTCGCTGTAACCCACCTCGCGGCCGTTGACCCAGAGTGTTACGTTCGAAGTGGCCGAGCCGATGTGGACGAATACGTCGCGGCCCTTCCAGTCGGCGGGAACAGCCACCGTGCGGCGGTAGAGTCCCGTGTAGTTCTGTTCGTAGGGAACCAGCGGGGCGCGCATTTCGAAGAACTTGTGCCACGGATAGGGTTTGTTGGTGTAGACCGGATCGCCGTAGCCGTTCACTTCCCAAATCCCCGGTACGGGCATTACGCCCCATGCCGAATCGTCGTGCCCGGTGCGGAAGAATCCTTCGGGTTCGGCTCCCGGGCGGTCTACGCGCAGGAAGGTCCATTCGCCGTTGAGCGTGCGGTAGAAAGGCGAACGGGTGTAATCGTTTTCGGGAATAGCATCGGCGGCCGTGGGAAAGGCGATGAAACTCGTGCGCATCGGGGCGCGGCCGACATCGAAGCATTCGGGATCGAGCCAGCGTTCGGCGGGAGCTTTTGCCGAGGCCGCCGTGGCGGCGAAGAGTGCGAGCAACAGCAGTCTTTTCATTTTTCGGTTGTTTGGGGTTGGGCGAATAATGTATCGGTATCGGAGCAAAAATAATAAAAAATCGAAACTTTCGCAAGTTGCAGAACGAAACCGCCTTATTTTACCTGCAAAAAGAGGTTCCGGAGGTGTTTTGTGAAATTTTTACAGAATTTTGGTTAAAAGCGGAGGAATTTGCAGGGCGGGTCTTGAAAATCTTAAAAATTTTTACTATATTATCGCCCCGAATATAATTCGAGGGCCGGAACGTTCCGAAATTTGCCGGCCTGTTTTGAATGGTTACAACTCTTATACGATTATGCTTATGAAACAAAAGAAAATGCTTGCACTGACCCTTTCCCAGCTCGGACAGCTCTATCGCCAGGAGCTTCCCGGCCTTGCGGCTCTCGCCGACGCCAGCAGCGACGGCGGGCAGTTTCGCACGCGGCTCCGGGAGTTTCTTGAAGGACATCGGGCGGCGGATGGCGAAGCGGCGGAGCAGATTCGACTGTTGATCGATTACGATGGACGTGAGGTCCACGAATTATCCACCGACCGGCAGATGGAAGTGCAAACGCTTACGCTGTTGTGGCAGTTCCTTGCAGGGAAACTCGAAGATCCCGAGATGCCCACTGATCTGTTCGTCGACCTGTATCACCTTTTCCGCCTGCTGGAAACTCCCGGGATTCCGCTCCCTTCGCCGCAGCGCGTGCGCAGCCGCACCGAACGCTGGCCCTCGGGACAGGACGAAGCGGTGCAGGCCATCCGCGCCGACAACCGCGAGCGGATGCTCCACCTGCTGATCCAGAAGATCGAGAACCGCAAGTCGAAAACTCCGTCGCGCTTCCTGTTTGCCGGCGGCATGACCTACGAAGAGAAATACCGGCAGGTTGCCGACTGGTGGGGCGATTTCCGCTTCCAACTGGCCATGGCTGTGAAAAGCCCCTCGGAGCTGAACCGCTTCCTGGGCAATTCGCTCTCGTCGGAGACGATGTACTTGCTCTCGAAAGCCCGCAAGAAGGGAATGCCCTTCTTTGCCACACCCTACTACCTTTCGCTGCTCGATGTGACGGGCGACGGCTACGACGATGCCGCCATCCGCAGCTACATCCTCTATTCGCCGCAGTTGGTCGAGACCTACGGACAGATCCGCGCCTGGGAACGCGAGGATGTCGTCGAGGCCGGAAAACCCAATGCCGCCGGGTGGCTGCTGCCCGACGGGCACAATATCCACCGCCGGTATCCGGAGGTGGCGATCCTGATTCCCGATACGATGGGCCGCGCTTGCGGCGGACTGTGCGCTTCGTGTCAGCGGATGTACGATTTCCAGAGCGAACGCCTCAATTTCGAATTCGAAGCCCTGCGCCCGAAGGAGAGTTGGGACCACAAACTGCGCCGCCTGATGAACTATTTCGAGGAGGACACCCAGCTGCGCGATATCCTCATCACGGGAGGCGACGCCCTGATGAGCCAGAACAAAACGCTTCGCAACATCCTCGAAGCGGTTTACCGCATGGCCTGCCGCAAGCGCCGGGCCAACGCCGAACGTCCCGACGGCGAGAAATATGCCGAGTTGCAGCGCGTGAGACTCGGTTCGCGCCTGCCGGCCTACCTGCCGATGCGCGTGAACGACGAACTGGTCGAAATCCTGCGCGAGTTCCGCGAAAAAGCTTCGGCGGTCGGGGTGCAGCAGTTTATCATCCAGACCCATTTCCAGACGCCGCTCGAGGTGACCCCCGAAGCGGAGGAGGCCATCCGGAAAATCCTTTCGGCGGGGTGGCTTATCACCAATCAGTTGGTTTACACCGTGGCTGCGTCGCGCCGCGGGCACACTACGCGCCTGAGGCAGGTGCTCAATTCGCTCGGCGTTGTTTGTTATTATACCTTTTCGGTCAAGGGATTTCAGGAGAATTACGCCGTCTTCACCCCCAACAGCCGTTCGATGCAGGAGCAGGTCGAGGAGAAAATTTACGGGCGGCTTACCCCGGAGCAGGCGGCTGAACTCGACGATCTGCTTGCCGACGGACAGGATACGGCCGGGAAAATCCGCCGCTTCATGCGCAAGCACCACCTTCCGTTCCTCGCCACGGACCGCAGCGTGCTGAACCTTCCGGCCATCGGCAAGAGCATGTCGTTCCGGCTGGTGGGCATTACGGCCGGGGGCAGGCGACTGCTGCGTTTCGACCACGACCGGACGCGTCACCACAGCCCGATCATCGACAGTATGGGCGAGATATTCATCGTCGAGAACAAATCGCTGGCCGCCTACCTGCGCCAGTTGGACCGCATGGGCGAGGACCCGGAGGATTACGCCTCGATCTGGGCCTATACGCACGGCGAAACCGAGCCGCGTTTCGGGCTTTATGTCTACCCCGATTTCGGGTTTGCGACGACCGACCGCGTGAGCAACCTGGAGTTGGCATAGACACAATATCGGCACTGATTTTGCGTTTATATAGTGATTATTAAATAAATGCAATTATGAAAAAGACGATTCACAGAGCCGCGACCCGCGGGTACGCCGATCACGGCTGGCTCCGGACACACCATACCTTCAGCTTCGCCGGATATTACGATCCCGAGCGGATTCACTTCGGGGCCCTCAGGGTGCTCAACGACGATACGGTGGCCCCGGGCGAGGGCTTCGGGACGCATCCCCACGACAATATGGAGATCGTTTCGCTCGTTCTTTCGGGAGCCCTGAAGCACGGCGACAGCATGGGCAACATGCAGGTGCTCAAGCCGGGCGAGCTGCAGGTGATGAGCGCCGGTACGGGCATTACCCACAGCGAGATGAACGCCAGCCGCGAAGAACCGGTGAAGTTCCTGCAGATTTGGGTTATCACCGATGCCGAGGGCCACACGCCCCGCTACAACCAGATCGAACTCGCGCCCGCAAAGCGTAACCAGTTCCGGCTGATCGTCGCTCCGGAAGGCTGCGGCGGCGAAAACGTGGGCTGGATTCATCAGACGGCGTGGTTCCATACGCTCGACCTCGATGCCGGGCGGGAGGTACAGTACCGCATGAACCTTCACGGAAACGGGGCTTATGTCTTCGTGATCGAAGGCTCGGCCGAGGTTGCCGGGGAGAAGCTCGGTCCCCGCGACGGAATGGGCGTATCGGATGCCGACGAGTTCCTGATCCGGGCCTCCGAGGACGCAAAGTTGCTGGTTATCGAAGTCCCGATGATCTGAGGCGTAACGGCCTGATACGAAAACCGCCGGAGTGCAGACTCCGGCGGTTTTTTTGTGTTCTGGCGTGTGCTAAAACTCCGAGGTGAAGTGGAACCGAATCTCCTTGAAGTTGTCTTGTGCGAGGGCGAGGCCATAGCTCGTGTCGGCAAGGAAAACGTCGCGGCCGTGCTTGTCGACGGCCATATTGGTGTGTTTGCGGCGTTTGAAGTCGGCCAGTTGCGCCGCGTTGTCGCTTTCGATCCAGCAGGCTTTGTAGATCGAGATCGGTTCCCAACGGCACGCGGCGTTGTACTCGTGCTCCAGGCGGTACTGGATGACCTCGAACTGGAGCGCGCCCACCGTGCCGATGATCTTGCGGCCGTTGAGCGAGCTTGTGAACAACTGCGCCACGCCTTCGTCCATCAACTGGTCGACGCCTTTGGCCAGTTGCTTGAATTTCAGCGGGTCGGCGTTTTCGATGTAGCGGAACTGCTCGGGAGCGAAGGAGGGGATTCCGGTGAAACGGAGTTTCTCACCTTCGGTGAAGGTGTCGCCGATCTTGAAGTTGCCCGTGTCGTGCAGGCCCACGATGTCGCCCGGGTAGGCGAAGTCGATGACCGATTTCTTCTCGGCCATGAAAGCCGTCGGCGACGAGAATTTCAACTGCTTGCCGCTGCGCACATGCAGGTAGTTCTTGTTGCGTTCGAACGTGCCGGAGCAGATTTTCAGGAACGCGATGCGGTCGCGGTGGTTGGGGTCCATGTTGGCGTGTATCTTGAAGATGAAGCCGGACATTTTCGGTTCCGCAGCCTCCACGAGCCGGGTTTCGGTCGGGGCCGGGCGCGGCGAAGGGGCGATGCGCACGAAGCAATCCAAAAGTTCGCGCACGCCGAAATTGTTCACCGCCGAGCCGAAGAAGACCGGGGCCAGTTCGCCGTTAAGGTAAGCCTCGCGGTCGAATTCGTCGTAGACGCCCTCGACCAGTTCGACATCGGAACGCAGTTGTTCGGCGAATTTTGCACCGATGTAGCCTTCGAGCTCCTGCGACGCAAGGTCCGAAATTTCGGCCGTCGACGCGTCGGCGGTCAGTTTTTCGTCCGACGTGAAGAGCGAGAGGTTTTTCTCGTAAAGGTTGTAGACACCCTTGAACGTGGGGCCGTTCGAGATGGGGAAAGCCAGCGGCCGCACACGGATTCGGAGCTCCTTCTCCACTTCGTCCAGCAGGTCGAACGGCTCCTTCGAGGGGCGGTCCAGCTTGTTGATGAAGACGATCACCGGGGTTTTGCGCATGCGGCAGACCTCCATCAGTTTGCGCGTCTGGGCCTCGACGCCCTTGGCTCCGTCGATGACGATGATCACCGAATCGACGGCTGTCAGCGTCCGGTAGGTGTCCTCGGCGAAATCCTCGTGGCCCGGGGTGTCGAGGATGTTGATCTTGCAGCCCTGGTATTCGAATCCCATCACGGCGGTGGCGACCGAAATGCCTCGCTGGCGTTCGATCTCCATGAAGTCGGACGTGGCGCCCTTCTTGATCTTGTTGCTCTTGACGGCTCCGGCCACATGGATGGCGCCGCCGAACAGCAGCAGTTTTTCCGTAAGGGTGGTTTTACCCGCGTCGGGGTGGGCGATGACCGCAAATGTGCGGCGGCGTGTTATCTCTTCCTGTAATGTCATGTGTTATTCTTTCGGGTAATCGGCGTTATAGTGGCAGCCCACGGACTCCTTGATCTCGCGCCCCTGTTTGATTACCAGGTAGGCGATGGCGATCATGTTCCTCAGTTCGCACAGTTCGCGGTTGGGCTTGGTTTTGTTGTAAAGCTCCTCGGTCTCCTGCCAGAGTATCTCCAGGCGGTGCATGGCGCGCTTGAGCGAGAGGTTCGAGCGGACGATGCCCACGTAGTTGGACATGATCGTCTGCATCTCGCGTTTCGACTGGATGATCATCAGCATCTCCTCGGTGTGCTGCGTGCCTTCGAAGTCCCAGTCGGGAATGCCTTCCTGGAAATCGGCCTTCGCCAGCAGCGACGCCGTGTGGCGTGCGGCCTGGTCGGCGTAGACCACCGCTTCGATCAGCGAGTTCGAGGCCAGCCGGTTGGCGCCGTGCAGGCCCGTGCAGGCGGTTTCGCCCAGGGCGTAGAGCCGCTTTACGGAGGTCTCGCCGTTGGTGTCGACCTTCACGCCGCCGCAGCAATAGTGCGCCGCAGGGGTGACGGGAATCCAGTCCTTCGTGATGTCGATGCCGATCGAGAGGCACTTTTCGTAGATGTTCGGGAAATGGCTCTTCACGGCCTCGGGGTCCTTGTGCGTCACATCGAGGTAGACGAAGTCGGAACCCCGTTTGGTCATCTCGCGGTAGATGGCGCGGGCCACTACGTCGCGCGGGGCGAGCGACTTCATCGGATGGTATTTGTCCATGAATTCCTGGCCGTCGGGCAGCCGCAGGATGGCCCCGAAGCCGCGCATGGCCTCGGTTATCAGGAAGTTGGGTTTCTCGCCGGGGTTGTAGAGCGTCGTGGGGTGGAACTGGATGAACTCCATGTTCTCGGTGATCGCCTTGGCGCGGTGGCACATGGCGATACCGTCGCCCGTGGCGACGTTGGGATTCGAAGTCGTGGAATAGACGTTGCCGCAGCCGCCTGTGGCAACGACGGTGAATTTCGAGAGCATGGTCTCGATTTCGTTGGTGTCGAGGTTCAGGACGTAGGCTCCGAAGCAGGCCAGTCCGCGTGTGTGGCGGGTGACGAATTCGCCCAGATGGTGCTGCGTCAGCAGGTCGATGGCGAAGTGGTGTTCCCGTACGGTGATGTTCGGATGGCTCTTTACCGACTGTACGAGCGCCCGCTCGATTTCGGCTCCGGTAAGGTCTTCGTGATGGAGGATGCGGTGTTCCGAGTGCCCGCCTTCGCGGTTGAGTTCGAACCGCCCGTCGGGAGTCTTGTCGAAGCGCGTCCCCCAGGCGATCAGGTCGGCGATGAGTTTCGGGGCCTGCCGGACGACCAGTTCCACGGCTTTTTCGTCACATTTGCCTGCGCCGCAGACCATCGTGTCGTGGATGTGTTTTTCGAACGTGTCGGGAGCATACGTTACCGAGCAGATGCCGCCTTGTGCGTAATTGGTGTTGCACTCCTCGATCTCGCCTTTAGTCACGATCGTCACGTGGCCGTGGGCTGCGGCTTTCAGCGCGAACGAAAGGCCCGCAGCGCCGGAACCGATAACCAGAAAGTCGGTTTTCATAGTTTTAACAAGGGCAGAGACGGCTTTCACGGCTTTGTGGGCCAATGGTGTTCCCGATGTGAAACCCGTCTCTGCTTTCGTTAAAAGGGGCCGTGCCCCCGGTTTCGTGTCGGGAATCCCGCTGAATCTCCCCGTTTAAAAGGGGAGATTTTGCTTTTCTTTGCAGGAAGAAGCGCCGCAAAGTTACAAAAAATAGTAACTTTGCCGCATAATTTCGGGCAAAATATGGAACGACATATCGACATCAACCGCTTCGATTACGACCTTCCCGACGAGCGGATCGCCAAATTCCCGCTTGCGGAGCGCAGCGCCTCGAAGCTGCTCGTCTGGCGGGGCGGTGAAATCGGGGAAAAGCAGTTCGCCGACATCGGCGACGTGTTGCCGGCGGGTGAACTGCTGGTTTTCAATAACACGAAGGTGATCCGGGCCCGGATCATCATGCACAAACCCTCCGGGGCGCGTATCGAGGTGTTCTGCCTCGAACCGCACGACCCGGCCGATTATGAGCGGGCGTTCGCCGTCACGGGGCAGTGCGCATGGTCGTGCATCGTGGGCAACCGCAAGAAGTGGAAGGAAGGGCACGTCGAGATCAATTTCGACTGCGGAGGCCGCGCCGAATCGCTCCGCGCGTGGCTCGTCGAGGACCACGGACGCGAGTGCGTCGTGCGTTTTGAGTGGACGGCCCCGATGACTTTCGGGCAGTTGCTGGAATATCTCGGGCGCATTCCGATTCCGCCCTACCTGAACCGCGAGAGCGAAGAGATCGACAACACGCGCTACCAGACCGTCTATTCGAAGTTCGAAGGTTCGGTGGCGGCGCCGACCGCCGGGCTGCATTTCACCCCGGAGCTGATCGAAGGGATGGAAGCCCGCGGATTCGGGTTCGAGGAGGTGACGCTCCATGTCGGAGCGGGAACGTTTCTGCCCGTGAAGGACGAGGACGCCGCGAAACACCCGATGCACACCGAGCATTTCGAGGTGCGCCGCGCGACGGCGGCCCGTCTGCTGGAACGCTGGGGACACATCACGGCCGTGGGAACGACTTCGGTACGTACGCTCGAATCGCTTGCGGCCCTTGCGTGGCGCATCCGCACGGCCGGGACGCCCGATGCCGGGCGGGTCGTGGGGCAGTGGGAGCTGTACGACATTCCCGCGGAGTTTTCGGGCCGCGAGGCGTTGGAGGTGTTGCTGCGGTATATGGATGAGCAGGGCCTCGACCGCCTGAAAGCCTCGACGCAGATCATGATCACGCCGCTGGGCTACGAGTTTCGCATCGTGCGCAATATCGTTACCAATTTCCACCAGCCCAAATCGACCCTGCTGCTGCTGGTTTCGGCCTTTGTGGGCGACGACTGGCAGCGGATTTACGACTATGCCCTCGGGCACGGTTTCCGTTTCCTGAGCTACGGCGACTCGTCGGTGCTGCTGCGGTAAAGAGTGATTCTCGAAAAAGGAGAGGACGGAAGCGCAAACTCCCGTCCTCTCCGGCAAATAGTTGTGAAACGAAAAAAGCACCCGGGCTCCGGCGATGATGCCCGGATGTGGCGGTGGATCAGCCGATCCGTTTGAAATACTCCTTGTCTGTGTAGCGCTTGCCGTCCTCGCCCTCGTAGTCGACGGTGAGGATCAATTCGTTTCCGGTGAGTTTTTCGATACAGTACGAGTAGGATTCGTCGTCGTCATCGACGATCGTAATTGTTTTTCCTTGGACCGTATAGGTGAAATTGTGTTCCGATACGTCTGTTTGGCCTTCGTAAGTTTCGAGGTACTTCCTCTTTCCCGTACCATCGGCGTGGAATTCGTTGGTCGAGATGTAGCCGTAGGCCTCGCCGTATTCCTCGTCCCATTCATCATACTCTCCGTCGTGGATTTTGACAAGTTCCCATTTGCCGACCAGTTGGGACAGGTCTATGTCGTTGTCGTCGTCCGAACAGCCGCCCCATGCGAGGGCGGCGGTGCAGAATAAGATCGTATAGATTTTTTTCATGGCGTGGAACCTTAGAATTTCAGACCCACTTTTACAAAGAAGGAGTTGATACTCGCCTTTTCATCATCGCTTTCGCCGTCGTAGGTCGATGAAAATTTCATACTCTGATGCTGGAGACCGAAGCCAAAGTTGAGGCGCTTGTAGTTGAATCCCACGCCGTATTCGCCGTAAAATCCGCCTTTGAGCTTGTTTTCCCACTTGTAGCCGTCATCTTCCCCGGAATCTCCGAAAAATGATGTGGCGCAGATGCTGCTGCCGAGGCTGACCGAGATATAGGGCGCGAAATCCTCCGTGACGGGATAATATCCTTTCAGATTGAGAAATACGGGAATCATCAGCGTTTTCCAGTTGTCGGACTCATCGGAATCGGGGCTGATTTTTCCGAAAGCGTACTGCGCTCCGGCGCCCAGACCCACGAATCCGTATTTTGTGATGCGCACGCCGTGGACCGTTGAAATGAAGGGACGCGAGTAGTTCGTTTTTTCCTTGTCGCCGCCGGCGTCCCATTTGAGTTTGCCTCCCGTGGCGAATCCGATATTGAGTTCGCCCTCGTACCAGATGTCCACGCTGTGCGTTGAGGTCTTGTAGGTTTTTTCACGATTGATGTTCGTGACGGTCATTTTCTGTGCGAATGACGCAGCCGGAGCGGCCAGTATGGCCGCTGCGAGTAAAAACATGATTTTTTTCATGATTGATAAAGGTTTGTGTTGAGAAATGGTCTGTCGTTCTACTCTTTGTTGCCGATCTTCCTGGAACTTTCTTCGCTCAGTTGTGCATTGACATTCGAATTACTGAGCGTACCTTGCAGGTAAAGGTCCTTGATCCATTTGTCCCCTTGCGTACCGGCGCGGAACCCGGTGTAGCGGGCGGGGAATCCCGTCATTTCGATTTGCATCACGTATTTACCATTGCGCTCGCACGGAACCTCGGTGGTAACGGGGGAGCCCGTTTCGTCGGCGAGCTGTACCGTTTCCATCTTATGGGTGATTTTGAATTGCGGCATAACGATCAGGTCGGCCTGTTCCTGAATGCAGAAATCGTAGATGGCTGAGGCTTTCAACTGCGTGTACAGAACTTCCAGCACAGCGCTGAAATTGACGCCTTTGACATTTTCGATCTTACTCATGAGGTATTCGCCGGTGAATTTCCGATTTTCGAACGTTCCAGCAGTTCCGGTTTTGCTTTTGGTGAAAACCTCGACATTGGCTATCAGAGGCGCGATGAGCATCTCGTGCTTCGCTTCGAGTGCGGTGGCTTCGGTGCGTTCGTAAGTCGCCTGCACGTCGGCTAATTTGGTTGTGGTGATGGTTCGGGTCGAACTCCGTTGTGCATACGCACCGTGAACGCCTGCAAACAGAACGGTGATCGCCAGTAATAAAGAAATCGTAAATTTCTTCATGACGCAAAAATTGGGTACACCCCGGCTCCTGTGATGCGATTATTTAAAAAAGAAAGTGTGGAGCCGTTCGTTTATCTGGACAGAGGCTCTGGTAAGCCCGAAAACAAATAAACAATACCCCACACTTGTATAGCATAGGGTATGCACCTCGTATGCCGATACAAGTGATGAGTGTCGTCGTTTACCTTGTTTTCTTGAAATTTACCAGATTTCTGTCCAAGGATAAAAGCGAAACACTTTCATCAAATATGTCTTGCCGCCCAGGGACGACACGACAAAGATAGAAAATGTTTTGCAAAATGCAACGACCTCGGGGTATTGTGAGACAAATTTCGGCGAAAATTTGCTGAAAATCAATATTGAATCCCGTTTTTTATTACGTTAACTTATGTGCCTGCCGGAAAAACAAACCGGGATACGCTGTGAAGCGTATCCCGGTCGATCCGTATATGGGATGTTCGGTATTAGAAATTGTATCCGACGCTGATCGTGAAGCAGTTGTTGCGCAGCGTGCCCTCGCCGTCGCTCTCCTTGACCAGATTCAGACAGCCGATGTCGTAGCCCAGCCCGAAGTAGATGCGGTTCCAGACGACGCCTGCGCCCAGACGCACCCCCAGGTCGGAACGTTTCAGCCCGCCTTCGTCGCCGAAGATGTCAGCCTTCTCGCCGCCTGCTTTCATCTTGCCGCCGATGCCGAACCCGTAGTAAAGACCTGCGAACGGCTGGATCGTAACGATGTCCTTGATGTTGAAGTGATAGTTTACCAGCACGGGGATTTGCAGGTAGGAGGGACGGAAGCTCACGCCGTCGACCTTGCCGCCGCGGCTCGAGAAGGCGAGCCCGGTTTCGAGGTAGAAGGGCAGTTTGTTGCAGAGCAGGATCTGATCAGTCACGGCAACATGGAACGAGGCCCGCGAGTCGGTGCTGATGGACGCACCTCCGGCCGAAATCGAGTAGCTCGACAGGTTGAGGCCGGCGCGGACGCCGAGGATGTTTTTTTCGTAATTTTGCGCCGAGACCGCGCTTGCCAGCAGAACTGCCGTCAGAAGAAGGAGTGTTTTTTTCATACGTTTATAAAAAAGTGAGGTTAATTTTAGCCGTTTCTTGTCCAAAACGGTACGCTAAAGATAAAAAAAGTTTTTTGAATATACGTCCGAACCGAGCGGGTTTTCAACGAAATGTGCTATTTGTGAAACGAATCCGGCGGAATACATCGCCGAAACGAGACAGGACGCAACCCCGAAGGGTGCGTCCCGCTGTGTGGTGGCAACTTGCCGGTCAGAAATTGTAACCGATGCTTACCGTGAGGCTGTTGTTGCGGATTTCGGCGCTTTCGGGCCGGAGCGTGTAGTAGAAGAAATCCCCGCCCCGGAACTGGTCTCGGCAGCCGATGTCGTAGTTTATTCCCAGGTAGATGCGCCTTACGACGAATCCGACGCCTGCACGCACGCCGAAATCCATCCGGGAGAGGATCCCCCGGTCGCCGAACAAATCCTCGCTTCCGTATTGGGTTTTCATCATGCCCCGCACGCCCACGCCGCCGTAAACGCCTGCGAAGGGCTGGATCGTGACGAGGCCCCCGATGAGGAAATGGTAGTTGACGAGCAGGGGGACCTGGAGGTAGAACGGCCGCATGGTCATGGTCTCGATCTGGTCGTATATCGGGGCTGCGGCCCGGCCGCCGAGGCTCGAAAAACCGACGCCCGTTTCGATGTAGAGCGGCAGGCTGCGGTGGAGCAGGACCTGGTCCGTTACGGCGAAGTTGAATCCCGCGCGCGAACCGGTGCTGATCTGCATGTCTTCGGCCGAGATGTCGTATTTCGATACGTTGACGCCGGCGCGGATACCCAGGATATTTTTTTCGTATTTCTGCGCCCGGACGGCTCCTGCCAGCAGGACGGTGATTAAAATCAGTGCGTATTTTTTCATGGAGGCAAAAGGTTATTCTTCGGGGGTATAGCTTCTCAGGGCCAGTTTTTTGACCCAGACGACGAATCCGCCCGTCAGGATCAGGTTCAATACGAGCGTCAGTACCGAGATGATCAGCGCCGGGCCTCCGAGGTTGTAGCCCAGGGCGATGAAGATTACGCCTGCACCCACTTCGCCGCGGGTGAACATGCCGATCGAGAGAGCGAGCCGCTCGCTCAGTTTCCGGTCGCGGTAGAAGAAGACCGGGACCAGTTTACCCAGATTGGAGAGCACCGAGACGGCCACGACGTGCAGGATCAGCACGCCCCACGGCATCATCGGCTGCGATGCGGTGACCGACTCGGCTGCCTGAGCGGCGTCGGCTGCCGAGTCGCCCGTTACGAGGGGCATGCTCAGTCCTACCAGCAGCATGAACAGGAATGAAATGCCCGTTGCCGTACGGCGTTCGGTCGGGGTGTCTATGTCCTTGTGTTTCATTAGCATGCCGATCACGAACGCCGGGAGCAGGACTTCGATATGGATGCTGTTTTCGGGACCGTACCAGCGGGCGGTGACGATGTAGAGCAGTTGCGTCAGGCCGCAGACCACTACCGAAAGCCCCAGGATACGTTTCCAGTCCTGCCGGACGTTCCACGTCGCCTGCCACCGCCAGCCCACGACGAGTAACACGACGACCACGCCTACGATGGCGAACATCTGCCACTTGAGGCCGATCATCAGGATTTGCAGCGGAATCATCAGCAGGATGGTATCCAGGTCGTCGAAGATCGCCAGCACCTGTATTTTGCGGTAAATCCAGCTTTTTTTAAGGCTCAGCGCCGCGAGCATCGTAAAGAGGATGCCTGCCGAAGTAGGGGCGGCAAAGCGGCTCAGCAGCAGGTTCTCCTTCCAGGCCTCGGAGTCGGTCCAGAGATCGGAGGGCAGCAGCACGAAAATGTAGTAGAGGACGATCAGCAGCCACGGCAGCGCGGCTGTAGCCATGGCGATGAAGTAATCGGCGGTGTAGGAGCGCCAGCGCGATTTGTCGATCTCGAACTCCCGTCCGACGTTGATCATGATGAATCCCAGGCAGACGTAGAGCAGGGTATCGGTCGTTGCCTTGAAGCCCGGAAACGCCGTGCCGAGGGCGCCGGGAAGCAATTGCGAGGCAACGAGGCCCAGCATCAGAAAGAGCGAGAACGAAAGGACTTTTCGCATTGATAGAATGTCGTTTACAGATTATGCGCCAGTGCCGCGGCACAAAGATAGCACATTTCTTGCAGAATCAGAAAAACACGTGCCGGAGCCGTGAAAAAAATAACAATAAACAATCCGCAATTCACAATTATTTTGTACCTTTGCGGAGCCGTTTAGGAAGTTAGTATTCAAACACCATAAAATTCAAACTATTACAACTATGCAGATTGTAGAGATTCACGCAAGGGAGATCCTCGACTCGCGAGGCAATCCGACCATCGAGGTCGAAGTTCGTACCGTATCGGGCGCATTTGGTCGCGCTGCCGTTCCGAGCGGCGCATCGACGGGCGAGAACGAGGCTCTGGAGCTTCGTGACGGCGACAAGAACCGTTACCTGGGCAAAGGCGTACTGAACGCTGTGAAGAACGTCAACGAGGTGATCGCCCCGGCCATCATCGGTATGAACGTTGCTGACCAGGTAGGTATCGACAAGGCCATGATCGCCCTCGACGGAACCGCTACCAAGTCGAAGCTCGGCGCCAACGCCATCCTCGGCGTATCGCTGGCCGTTGCACGTGCTGCTGCCGACTATTTCGGCATGCCGCTCTACCGCTATATCGGTGGTTCGAACGCCAAGACGCTGCCCGTTCCGATGATGAACATCATCAACGGCGGTTCGCACTCGGACGCTCCCATCGCATTCCAGGAGTTCATGATCCGTCCCGTAGGCGCCGCTTCGTTCAAGGAGGGTATCCGCATGGGCGCTGAGGTGTTCCACAACCTGAAAAAAGTACTCCACAACCGTAACCTCTCGACGGCCGTAGGCGACGAGGGTGGTTTCGCTCCCGCGCTCAACGGCACGGAGGACGCCATCGAGTCGATCATCGAGGCTATCAAGATGGCAGGTTACAAGCCCGGCCGCAAGTGCGAGGGCGGCGATGTGTCGATCGGCATGGACTGCGCTTCGTCGGAGTTCTTCAAGGACGGCGTTTACGACTACACGAAGTTCGAGGGCGCCAAGGGAGCCAAGCGTACGTCGAAGGAGCAGGTGGAGTACCTGAAGGGCCTCGTTGCCAAATACCCCATCGACTCGATCGAGGACGGTATGTCGGAGAACGACTGGGAAGGCTGGCAGATGCTGACCGCCGAACTGGGCGACAAGTGCCAGCTCGTAGGTGACGACCTGTTCGTTACGAACGTGGACTTCCTGAAGAAGGGTATCGAAATGGGCTGCGCCAACTCGATCCTGATCAAGGTAAACCAGATCGGTACGCTGACCGAGACGCTCGATGCTATCGAGATGGCTCACCGTGCGGGTTATACGTCGGTAACGTCGCACCGCTCGGGTGAGACCGAGGATTCGACGATTGCCGACATCGCTGTGGCTACGAACTCGGGTCAGATCAAGACCGGTTCGGCATCGCGTTCGGACCGTATGGCCAAGTACAACCAGCTGCTCCGCATCGAGGAGGAGCTCGGCGACGAGGCTATCTATGGCTACACGAAAATCTACCGCAAGTAATTTGCAGCAGGACAAGAGAAAACCGGATGCCGCAAGGCGTCCGGTTTTTTGTCTGATATAGCCCCGGGAACCGACGGTTCCCGGGGCTATTGCGTTGTCCGTCCGGTTACTTTTCAGCCATGCGGTAGGACAGCGCTCCCGAAGGGCATTTTTCGATTTGTGCAATGAGCTGGGCCGTCGTCGCGTTTTCCGGCTTTACCCAAGGCCTCTCTTTGGGGTTGTAAACCTTGGGCAGCATCTTTACGCAGACGCCTGCGTGGACGCAGAGTTTCGGCTGCCAGATTATCACGATCTCACCGTTTGTGTACTCTTTGCGATTGTCTTCTGGTTTCATGGCAATGGACAAGTTTGTATTGATTGGTAAAAAGGTTTGTCGGATAGTTATTTACAAATATAGGAATAGATTCGTTACGTTGCCGCCCGACGTGTCAACAAAAAAGGTCTTCTTTCGAAGACCATTTTGGGTGGAAGATGGGGCTCGAACCCACGACCTTCGGAACCACAATCCGACGCTCTAACCGACTGAGCTACATCCACCATTTCGATACATGGTTATCGTATCGGGATGCAAATGTAATACACTTTTTCGGTCCGTGCAAAAAAAACGACTGAAAAATCGTCCGGAAATGCCGGAAATGACAAAATGGCAGTCCGCACTGCTCGTTTGTCACGCCAAATCTGCCAAAAAACGGTTGGCACACCTATTGATGGAAAAATGGTTGCAAAAGCTAAAAAGCTAATAAAACTATTATACAGTAAAACAAAACTAAAAAAACACAAAGCTATGAATGTAAAACCATTATCGGATCGCGTGCTGGTTCTCCCGAACCCCGCGGAAGAGAAGACGGCCGGTGGATTGATTATTCCCGACACGGCAAAGGAAAAACCCCTGGCAGGTAAAGTCGTTGCGGTAGGCCCCGGTACGTCGGAGGTCAAAATGGAGGTCAAGGCGGGCGACCAGGTGCTCTACGGCAAGTATGCCGGCCAGGAGATCCAGGTCGACGGCGTGGATTACCTCATTATGAAGCAGAACGATATTTTGGCAATCATCTAATTCGATAAATAGTCATGGCAAAGGATATTAAATACAACGTAGAAGCGCGCGAACTGCTCAAGGAGGGTGTCGACGCGCTGTCGAACGCCGTTAAGGTAACGCTTGGCCCCAAAGGCCGCAATGTGATCATCGACAAGAAGTTCGGTGCTCCCCAGATCACCAAGGACGGTGTGACCGTAGCCAAGGAAGTGGAGCTGGAAGACGCTTTCGCCAACATGGGCGCCCAGATGGTTCGTGAGGTCGCTTCGAAGACCAACGACGATGCCGGCGACGGAACGACGACCGCAACGGTGCTGGCCCAGTCGATTATCAGCGTCGGCCTGAAGAACGTGACGGCCGGAGCCAATCCGATGGACCTGAAGCGCGGTATCGACAAGGCCGTTACGACGGTCGTGGAGTCGCTCAAGAAGCAGAGTCAGGAGGTAGGTTCGGATTTCGCCAAGATCGAGCAGGTGGCCACCATTTCGGCCAACAACGACGAGACGATCGGCAAGCTGATCGCCGAGGCGATGGCTAAGGTCAACAACGAGGGTGTTATCACCGTCGAGGAGGCCAAGGGTACGGAGACTCATGTCGAAGTGGTCGAAGGTATGCAGTTCGACCGCGGTTATATTTCGGCTTACTTCATCACCGACACCGAGAAGATGGAGGCGCAGCTCGAAAAGCCCTATATCCTGATCACGGACAAGAAGGTTTCGACGATGAAGGAGTTGATGGGCGTTCTGGAGCCGGTGGCCCAGAGCGGCCGTGCGCTGCTGATCATCGCCGAGGATGTCGACGGCGAGGCCCTTTCGGCGCTGGTTGTCAACAAACTCCGCGGAACGCTGAAAATCGCGGCCTGCAAGGCTCCGGGCTTCGGCGACCGCCGCAAGGAGATGCTCGAAGATATCGCCGTGCTGACGGGCGGAACCGTGATCTCGGCCGACAAGGGCATGAAGATCGAGGATACGACGCTGGACATGCTGGGCTCGGCCGACAAGGTTACGCTCAACAAGGAGAACACCACCATCGTCGACGGAGCCGGCAAGAAGGAGGAGATCTCGGCTCGTGTAGCCCAGATCCGCGCCGGTATCGACAAGGCTACGTCGGACTATGACAAGGAGAAGCTGCAGGAGCGTCTGGCCAAGCTGGCCGGCGGTGTTGCCGTGCTCTACGTCGGAGCCGCTACCGAGGTCGAGATGAAAGAGAAGAAGGACCGCGTCGACGATGCGCTGGCTGCAACCCGCGCAGCAGTCGAAGAGGGTATCGTTCCGGGCGGCGGTGTGGCTTACATCCGCGCGACGGTGGCTCTCGAAGGCCTGAAGGGTCAGAACGAGGACCAGACGACGGGTATCCAGATCGTGAAACGCGCCATCGAAGAGCCGCTTCGCCAGATCGTCGAGAACGCCGGCGGCGAGGGTTCGGTCGTTGTCAACAAGGTGAAGGAGGGCAAGGATGCCTTCGGTTACAATGCCCGCGACGACAAGTACGAGGACCTTTTGAAGGCCGGTATCATCGACCCGACGAAGGTGTCGCGCGTAGCGCTTGAGAATGCCGCTTCGATCGCTTCGATGTTCCTTACCACCGAGTGCGTGCTGGCTGAGAAGAAGTCGGATGCTCCTGCCATGCCGGCGATGCCCGGAGGCGGTATGGGCGGCATGATGTAGCCGACCGATCAATCGTAAATTCGGATGTCCTCATGGGAGGGCATCCGAATTTTTTTTTGCCGTTTTTTGTTACCTTTGCGGCGGAAAACAGACATTATGAAAAAAGGTATTCTCTATGCTGTGCTGGCTTCGGTGCTGTGGGCGATTGTCAATCCGTTCATCAAGCAGGGGCTGAGTTACGACTTCTCGCCGATGAATTTCGCAGGCCTGCGCTTTACGATCGTCGGAATCATTCTTTTTGCCTACACCTGGCATCGCGGGATGTGGCGCGAGATCGTGCAGCACCGCAGGCTCTTCGGTAACCTGATCCTGATCAATATGTTCATGGGCTATACGGCCTTTTATTTCGGAGTCGATTTCGTCAGCGGGGCTATCAGTTCGATCGTCATGGGCCTCACGCCGCTGATCAACGTCCTGCTGGCCCACCTCGTGGCCAGCAACGATCGCCTGAATCGCTACAAGGCCGTGAGTCTTTTGGTCAGCCTTGCGGGGCTGCTGCTGATCGTCGGCACGGGCAGTGACGGAGAGCCGCTCGACTGGCGCGGCGTCGGGGGCATCGTCCTGCTGCTGGCCTGCATCCTGTTTCAGGGTTATTCCGCAATTTCGGTTTCGGAGGACAAAGGCAAGGTCGATCCGGTTTTCCTGAATGCCGTACAGATGTTTTTCGGCGGCCTGCTGATTTACGGTGTGGGTATTGCCGCGGAGGGCTTCCATCCTTTCTGGGACAAACCCGCCGGGTTCTACGGAAGCCTCGGCGTGCTGATTTTTATTTCGGTCTTCGCCTTCAGTTTCTGGTTCATGGCCTTGCGCACGGAAGGTACGAAGGTCAGTGATATCAATATGTGCCGCCTGATCAACCCCGTCCTGGGGGCGGTATTGAGTTGGATCATGCTGCCCGGCGAACATCCCCATTTCAGTACCGTGGCGGGCATGGCGATCATTGTCAGTTCGCTGGTCATCTATTTCAAGGGCGAGACGATCGTCCGGCGATGGCAATTGCGCCGGCATTGATGCAAAGCGGACCGCCCCTTTTTGGAACGGTCCGTTTTTTTGTATACCGGAGGGTTATTTCCCTTTGCAGCAGGTGCAGTTCAGCGCTTTCCAGACGCCGGCCGACAGGGCCGCACCGACGAACGGTGCGACGATGAACAGCCACAGTTGGCTGAGGGCCGTGCCGCCGGCGAAAATCGCCGGACCGAAACTGCGGGCCGGATTCACGGAGGTTCCCGTGATCGGGATGCAGACGATGTGTACGAGCACCAGCGTCAGGCCGATGGCCAGTCCGGCGAAGTTGCCCGCGCCCTTCTCACTGTCGGTCGCACCGAGCACTACGAGTACGAAAATGAAGGTGAAGACCACCTCGGCGATCAGTGCCTGCCACATTTGGCCGTCGGCGAAACCGTTGGCGCCCGTTGCCGTGGTTGCGCCGTAGCCGCCTGTCGAGGTGAGCAGCCAGATGATTGCCGAACCGATCAGCGCGCCGACGAACTGTCCGGCCATGTAACCTGCGGCATCCTTGCCGCTCATGCGCTTCGAGAGCCATACGCCGAGCGTGATGGCCGGATTGATGTGGCAGCCCGAAATGCCGCCGATGCAGTAGGCCATCGCCACGACCGAGAGGCCGAATGCGAAAGCTACCGCCAGGATCTCGGCCGGTGCGTCGCAGCCTAAGAATACGGCACTTCCGCAGCCCATCAGGACGAGAACCATGGTTCCCACCATTTCTGCAAAATATTTCTTCATAATCACTTGAGTTTAGGGGACCGAAGTCCTGTTTTCAGAACAAATATAGCAAAAATGAAATAAAAGGGCCGCATCGTGCGGATAAAAGACATCGTGGCGCAGGGTTGTGTTGTTTTTCAGTGTTTATGGCATCCACTCCAGAATGCCGGTCACGGGGTTGGCTGCCCGCCATGCCTCGAATTCGGCGTAGTTGCGGACTCCGTCGCGGAGTACCGCCTGGTAGTATTCGATACCCATGATCTTCACCGTTTCCGGCGTGTCGTACTTGATTTGCAGGATGGCACGCCGCGTATCGTCGGTTAGTACGGCGGCGATGCGGTCGGCGACGCGTTCGAAATAACCGTCGTAAGCCGATCCCTTGGGCATGTGGATCATGTCGATCTGCCAGAGTTCATCGTCTTTGTCGGCATACCAGGCATGCCATTCGAGACACTGGTCCTGCGCATCGAGCAGGTTGCCGTATTCGATGCGGCGGATGCGGGGATTCTCCGCGAGCCGGGCCATCGCCGCAAAGCTGTCGGCTACCCGCAGGGGCGAGGAGTAGATGTGGAAGTCGATGTCGCGGTGCGTCATCAGCAGGCCCGTGCGGAGCGATCCGACGAGGTTGGGTTCGGCCCCGACCGAGCGCCAGATGGCCTCCAGGTCAGTGTCGCGGATGATATTGCGGGCGCGCTGCTGATTGGCGGCCGCAATTTCGAGGATGTCGTTCATGACAAGTTGTTTTAGCGGATGGGTAACAGGGACCGGAAGCGAATATTGCTTCCGGTCCCTGTTATTCGGTTATTTCGTTGTTTCAAAGGTCTCGGTCTGCAAGTACCTTGTTTTTGTAGTGCGTTGTGATGTAGATCTCTCCGCAGTGCTCGCAACGGCGGAAATAGTGAAATCGCTGTTCGGCCTCGATGCGAAGGTTATATTTTTTTCGGTACCATTCGATAATTTCGTCATCGCGCTCTTCCGTATGGTCGTATTCGTGTCTGCCGGTGATCGTGCGGGTGATATGCTGATCGAGGTATTTCCGGGTAACGATTTCGTTGGGGCCGTAATAGCGACAATGGGGGCAACGTGCACGTTTTCCGTGTTTGGAGTAGATCATCAGGATGGCCATATAGCCTGCTGCAAACCATACGGCTGCATAGAGAACGGTAATTATTCCGAAAATCCCGTAGAATACGATGGCGGCGATAACGCCGCTCCAGAGTGCGATCCGTCCGAGCTTTTTTTCGAGATCTTCGTTGTTCAGATCGTCGTCGTATAGTTTGTAATACCACCAGAAATAGGCAGGCAGTACGGGAAGCAGGAAGAAGGGCGGAAACGTGGAGAGCAGCGCCAGTGCCGTAAAGAGAATCAGATGCGGCAGCCGTTGGCGGCGCAATGCGCGCGGGGCCATCCAGAGGGCGAACAGGATGGAAGTAACGGCAATCAGGATACCGATTGCGTAATAGGCATCCCGTCGGAAATACGCTTCTTTGAGCTCTTGCCGCCGTTTTGTTTCGATGCGGTCGAGGTTCTGTTGGACGAGGCTGTCGCGGGTCAGTTCCTCGCGGGTCTTTTCGCGGGGCGCGATGCGCAGTTCCGACTGGAAAAAAATGCAGGGATGCTGACGGAAATAAGGCGGTGCGTTCGAGATGGGCGTTATCCGGTAGGGACACTTGTTTTTTTTGTCGAATATGACACTTACCAGCGACGTGCCTTTCGTGCCTTCGATACCTGTGAGTGTTACCCGTTTGAAGCTTGAGCTTGGGGGTGAGAAATTCTCCACGCGCGTCATCGCGTAGGTGGCGATGGCGCCGCCTGTCTGGTCAAGGAATTTGAGCGATCCGTACTGGCCGTTTTCCGGGTGTTCGAAATGAACTTCGAGTAGAACGGTCAGTTCCTGATCGTTGTGCTTGATTTGTGCAGTGCCGGAACCGTTGAAATAGACCATCGAAGCAGGATCCGTAATTTCTGGCAGATCGCTTGTATTTATGGCATTGGCCAGTCGGGGTGCGATCAGGATGCAAAGAGTGATCTGCAGAAACAGTTTCTTCATGGCGGAAATGTATTAAGGATCAGTTTTTCAGCAGTATGCGGGCCTGTGCCACGGCGGCGTCGGTGATCTCCGAACCGGAGAGCATTTTTGCGATCTCGGTCACGCGCTCCTCGTCGCCGAGGCGGGTGATGTCGGTGCGTCCGTCGCGCTTGTAGACTACGAAATGCGCTGCGCCCTTCGAGGCGACCTGCGGCAGGTGGGTGATGTCCACCACCTGCATCGAGGCTGCGAGCGACTCGATAATCTCGCCCATGGCGTCGGCGATACGGCCTGAAACGCCGGTGTCGATCTCGTCGAAAATGATCGTCGGCAATTGCATCCGCTCGGCCAGCAGGGCTTTCAGGGCCAGCATCACGCGCGAAAGTTCACCGCCCGACGCGATTCGCTCGACAGGCTGCGGGCTCATCCGCGGATTGGCCGTGAAAAGGAACTGCACGCTGTCGCGGCCCGTGCGGCACAACTCTGCGAGCGGCGTCAGGGCGATGCGGAAGACGGTTTCGGCCATGCCCAGCTTGGTGAGGGTGGCGAGGATGTGTTTTTCGAATCCCGCTGCGGCCTTTTCGCGGGTCTTGTGCAGGCGGTCGGCCAGTGCCGCGGCCTTTTCAGCAGCCTCCGAGAGGGCCGCTTCCGCCTGGGCGATCTCTTCGTCGCTGTGGACGATGGCGGAGAGTTGCGCCGCGCAGCGGTCGCGCACGGCGATCAGTTCGGCTTCGTCCGCCGCACGGTGTTTCTGTTGCAGGGCGATCAGCATATCGAGCCGCGCCGAAAGTTTCGCCAGCCGCTCGGGGTCGGCGTCCAGCCGTTCGCAGGCCGCGGCGGCCGAGCCGTTGATGTCCTTCAATTCTTCCAATACGGAGCGCAGCCGCGCGGCATACTCTCCGGCGGCGGGGTAGTGCCCGCGGATATGGTTGAGTTCGTTTTCCGAATTTTTGAGCTGTGCCAGCACCCCGGTCTCGTCGCCGTCGAAGGCGTTGCGCAGGGCGGTCAGCACTTCGCCGATGCGGTCGGCATTTTCGAGCACTGCCAACTCTTCCTCCAGTTCGGCCTGTTCGCCCGGGCGCAGGTTGGCGGCCGTGAGTTCTTCGGTCTGGAAACGAAGCCACTCCTCGTCGCGGCGGCCGCTTGCGGCGGCTTCTCGCAGGGCTGTGAGACGGCGGCGCAGTTCGGTCAGCCGGGCATACTGCGCGGTGTATTGTGCCAGCAGTTCCCCGTTCGCAGCTACGGTGTCGAGTGCCGAAGTCCGGAACTCCTCCGACGAGAGGATCAGGTTCTGGTGTTGCGAGTGGATGTCCAGCAGGCGCGTGCCCAGGTCGCGCAGTTGTGCCAACTGCACGGGTATGTCGTTGATGAATGCACGGCTCTTGCCCGCCGGGGTGATCATGCGCGTCAGCGTCGTCTCGGGGGCGTAGTCGAGGTCGTTTTCGTCGAAAAACGCTTCGAGGTTGCTTCCCGTGAGGTCGAAGATTCCTTCCACCGTGCAGTTCCGGGCCGCATCCTTCATTGCCGAACCGTCGTTTTTGGCTCCTAGCAGCAGGCCCAGGGCTCCGAGCAGGATGGATTTCCCGGCTCCCGTTTCACCTGTGATGATGTTCAGGTGCGGGTCCAGTTCCATTTCGAGCTTGTCGATAAGCGCGTAGTTTTCGACCGACAGACGGCGTAGCATGCGAAATCAGGAATTAGAAATTCAAAATTAAGAATTAAAAATGAGAAAACCGAGAATCGGGAGCGTGACCGCGGACTATCCGGCGAAAAACTTTTCGATCCGTTCGGCAATCCGTTCGGCGACCCGGGGTTTCGACAGCAGGGGGAGTTCCTCGCGGCCCGCGCGGTCGATGAAGGTCACCTTGTTCGTGTCGCCGCGGAATCCGGCCCCGGCGTCGCGGAGCGAGTTGAGCACGATGAAGTCGAAATTCTTTTTCGCGAGTTTGGCTTCGGCGTGCGCCTGCTCGTCGTGGGTTTCCAGGGCGAAGCCTACCAGCAGGCGGCCGCCTTTGTGAGCGCCCAGTTCGGCGGCTATGTCCTGCGTACGGCGCAGGGTGATGCACATATCGCCGTCGCATTTCTTGATCTTGGTTTCCGATACCCGGTCGGGGGTGTAATCGGCTACGGCGGCGCACATCACGGCGCCGTCCGCCCCGTCGAAAGCCCGGACCGTCGCATCGTACATCTCGGCGGCCGAAAGCACGTCTACCCGCTCGACTCCCGGAGGTGTCGGCAGCGACGTGCGGCCCGTTACGAGCGTCACCTGCGCGCCCCTGTGGGCCAGTTCTCCGGCAATGGCATAGCCCATCTTGCCCGAGGAGTGGTTCGAGATGAACCGCACGGGGTCGATGGCTTCGATCGTGGCTCCAGCCGTGACGATCAGCCGTTTACCTTGCAGGCTCTTTTTTTTTTCGCGGAGGAGGCCGCCGACGAATGCGGCGATGGTTTCGGGTTCGGCCATGCGGCCTTTGCCCGTCAGTCCGCTGGCCAGTTCGCCTTCGCCCGGTTCTACGACGTGTACGCCGCGCCGGACGAGTGTCTGGAGGTTCTGCTGCGTGGCCTCGTGGGCATACATGTCCAGGTCCATGGCGGGAGCCACGGCTACCGGGCAGCGGGCCGAAAGATAGGTCGTCAGCAGCAGGTTGTCGGCGATGCCGGAGGCCATTTTGGCCAGCGTGTTGGCCGTGGCGGGGGCGATCAGGTAGCAGTCGGCCCACTCGCCGAGTGACACATGGGAGTTCCACGCGCCGTTTTCGGGGTCGAAGAACTCTACCAGGATGGGATTCTTCGAGAGCGTGGCCATCGTCAGCGGCGTGATGAACTGCTTCGCCAGGGGGGTCATCACCACGCGCACGTCGGCGCCTGCCGTCTTCAATAAACGACAAAGCACGGCAGCCTTGTAGGCTGCTATGCTACCTGTGATGCCCAATAGTATGTGGCGCCCCGCCAGCGGGGAACACGCGCTTTCGGATGCCATTGCGTGCGGATTTTAGATCTCCTTCATCACGCCGTCCTTGCCCTCCTTGAAGACCAGTTCGTGGTCGAGGAACTCCTCGGTGGCGATGATCACCGGTTTGGGCAGGCGCTCGTAGTAACGCGAAATCTCGATCTGCTCGCGGTTCTCGAAGGTCTCCTCCATGGTGTCGGTGGGCGACGAGAAATCGGCGAGCTTGCGGTTGAGTTCCGTTTTGAGTTCGGTCGAGATCTGGTTGGCGCGGCGGGCGATGATGTTGATGCTTTCGTAGACGTTGCCCGTCTCCTTGTCCAGATCCACCAGCTTGCGCGTGATGGTGTTGTTGGGAATGTTCTTCTTGATTTCCATCTTATATGTTGTTGTCTTTGTTATTGCGGTCGAGGTAGTCGCGGGCGTGCTGGGCCATGCGGTCGAGGGCCTTGACGTGCGTCGATTCGGGATACTCCTCCTTGAACGAAAGGTAGGAGTCGAGCATCGACAGGTAGCGGTCGGTCTGTTTTTCGAAGATCGAGTTGCTGGCCAGTTTGTAGCCGGAGTCGACGATCAGGTACATGATCTCTTCGCGGCGCTTGCTCTCGGGGTATTGTTTCAGTGCGTTCTTGAACGCCACGATCGCCGATTTGTACTTGCCGGTTTTATAATAGGTGTAGGCGTTCAGGTAGGCCTTCTCGTGCAGGCGTTCCGTCAGCTCGGTGTTGATCTTCTTGAAATCCTCGACGCGGTCGCTGTGCGGATAGCGTGACATGAATTCGTTGATGGCGATCAGCGCATGCCCGGTCATCGTCTGGTCGCGCGAGGGGCCCGGCGAGAGGTAGTAGAAGCAGAGTGCGTACATGCCTTCGGCGTCCTCGATGAAGGCGCTGCGGCCGAATTTGCGGCGGAAGTCGTCGAGCAGGGTCGAGGCCGTGTCGAAATCACGGTTCTTGTACTTGCAGCGGGCGTTGAAGAACGAGACGCTGTCTTCGCGCGACGTGCCCGTGTAGTAGTGCTGCACGCCCTCGAAAAGGGTCGAGGCGCGCTGCCATTTCTCTTTCTGGTAGTACTCCAGCGCCTTGCTGTAAATCAGTTCGGGCTGCCCGCTTTTCAGAAGGGCGTTCATTCCGGAGCATCCTCCGAGGATGATCGCAACCGCCACTCCGCAAAGGGCGTATAAAAAAGTCTGCTTCATTTATGAATCTTTTACGGCGCTTTATCGCGCAAAGTTACGCATAAATTAACGATTTGCAAAAAAAATTATTGCACGCCGGAGGCTCGAAGATGCGATGCGGGATGTTTTTTCCGGCCACAAGTGAAAATGCCTCCGCCGGGGCGGAGGCTCGGGGGTGAGGTCCGGTCGTTGCCATGGCGACTTTTTCATGCGGTAACGGGTTGATTTGCAGTCTGTCGTGGTGGATAGGGTTTTCTGCTCCGCATTGTCAGAAGAAAAATCCCAGGGAACCGCCGTAAACGATGTCGCGGGGAACTTTGACGCGTTGGGTCACTCCGTCGGAGGTGAAATTGTGCCAGACGCGCGAGCGCGGGTAGCCTGAAATGCGGAAGTCGATGAAGAATTTGCGGACGTTGAAGCCCAAACCGCCCATGACGCCTACGTCGCCGTTGTTGAACCGGACCTTGAGCACCTGCGGGACACTGCTTCGTTCGGAGCCTGTGATGCGGAACTGTGCGCCGCCGAACAGGCGCAGCACACCGAACTGGAAGCCCAGTTGGACGGGAATTTCGAACCGTTCGGTGCGCAGCGTGATGCGGCGGCTTCCGCTGTTTTCGGCCAGCACGTTGTAGTTTACGAAGGCGTAGTCGAGTTCCGACTGCAGGTGGAGGTGTTTCGACAGGTTGAGCCGCAGGACGAAGCCTACGTTGTAACCGGCCCGGACGGAACCGGGGGAAAAGCGGGTGTCGCCGATGCGGGTCGGGACGAACGAGTAGTCGGCGAAGCTGACGCCGCCGCGTACGCCGACCATCAGGCGCTGGGCGGAGGCCGCACCCGAGAGGACGAGGGCGAGGAGGAGGAAGAACAAGTGTTTCATAGGCATTGATGTTTAGGACGGGATCACATCAGGGGTGACACGAGCCGGAGCACGTCGCCCAGCGTCCGCCGCCACAGCGGCGGACGCCACTCCGCGCGCGTGATGCGCCGGCACGAGGCGAGGTCGTCGTCGAAGGTCGTCGCCAACTGCCGGACAACCTCCCGGCCGCGGATGAAAGCCGTGACTTCGAGGTTGTTCGCCAGACTGCGGTAGTCCATGTTCGCGGTTCCGACCGACGCCAGCGTGTCGTCGACGATCACCAGTTTGGCGTGCAGGAATCCGTTGTCGTAGCGGTAGAGTTCGACCCCGGCGTCGAGCAGGTCCCCGACATAGGAGTCGGACACGAGGTCCGAGAACGGCGAGTCGCTGCACGTCGGGATCATCACCTCGACCCGAATCCCGCCCCGTGCCGCCAGCCGCAGCGCGTCGAGGATCAGCGTCGGGGGCAGGAAGTAGGGCGAGCAGATGCGCACCCGCTCCCGGGCCCGGACGATGGCCGCTGCAAAGGCTTCGGCGATAGTCAGCCGCGAAGGGCCCTCTTCGGACCAGGCCAGCTGGATCGGCAGCCGCTGCCGGATACCGTGCGGGGCGACGTAACGGCGCGGGTCGAGACATTCGTCCGTGACACGCGCCCAGTCGGCGATGAAGAGCCGCTGCAAGTCCTTCACGGCGTCGCCCTCGATGCGAAGGTGCTCGTCGCGCCACTTGCCCATGTAATCTCCGTCGAGATAGTATTTGGCAATATTTATGCCACCCAGAAAGGCGACGCGGCCGTCCGTAACGACTATTTTGCGGTGGTTGCGGCGCGAGACGCGCGTTGTGAACCACGGGAAGCGTACCGGTTCGAAAGCGGCTGTGCACACCCCGGCTTCGTGCATGCGGCGAAGCGTCGTGCGGCTGAGCCGCCACGAGCCTACGGCGTCGTAGATGACCCGTACTTCGAGCCCCGCGCGGGCCTTGCGGATCAGGATTTCGGCGATGGTGCGCCCTATGCGGTCGTCGCGGATGATGTAATACTCCATGTGGATCGAACGGACGGCGTGTTGCAGGGCTGCGATCAGCGCCGTGAAAGCGTTGTTGCCGTTGTGCAGCAGTTCGACGCTGTTGCGGGGCGCGGGGCGCGTCCCGCAGCCGCGGGCGACGATCTGTTCCACGGCGTCGCCCCGGTAGTCGCCCGGCTCGGGCGGCGGGGTTGCACGGCGGTATCCGGCCAGCACGTAAAGCAGCGTGCCGGCGACGGGCAGCAGGAAGACAAGTGCCAGCCATACGGCGGCTGAAGCGGGGATTCGCTGCTGGCGCGTGATGACGAGGGCTGCGCCGAGCGTCCACAGCAGATGAAGCGTAAGGGCGATGTACATAACCCCTGCGCCGGGCATGATTCGTGCCATGCGGAATGAAAAAAGATTTGGAAATATGGATTTTACTTCCTATCTTTGTCTATGCAATAGCAACAGGGTTCTGGCCTTTACGGGCCAGGATTCTTATTTTTACGATTTAAGTTTTTGGGGATTTTCTGCTTTTGACGGGAGATCCCGGAAAGTTATTGATTATGGCACAAGAGATTATTTACCTGACAGCGGAGGGCTACAAGAAAATCAAGGACGAACTCGACCACATGCGTTCCGTCGAACGTCCGGCGATTTCGGCGGCGATCGCCGAGGCGCGTGACAAGGGCGACCTTTCGGAGAACGCAGAGTATGACGCTGCCCGCGAGGCGCAGGGCCTGCTGGAAATGCGTATCGCCAAGCTGGAGGATACGATGGCCAATGCGCGCGTGATCGACGAGTCGAAGATCGACAAGAGCAAGGTGCAGATCCTGAGCAAGGTGACGCTCCTGAACCACAACAACCAGAAGCAGATGACCTACACGATCGTCGCCGAGCACGAGGCGAACCTGCGCGAGGGCAAGCTGGCGATCGGTACGCCTATCGCAAAGGCGCTGCTGGGCCGCAAGAAAGGCGACCGTGTGGACGTGGAGGTTCCGGCCGGTACGATCCATTTCGAGATTCTCGACATCAGCATCTGAGCCGCCCGGGTTTTCCGGGGGCGTCCGCTTTCCCCGGGGATTGCCGGACAGGACATACATCCTCATTAATAGGTATTTTTGCAGGGACCGCTTGTCGCGGTCCCTTTTTTTCGTATCTTCGCCGCTGTGAAGAAGATGCAACAGTTCCTCAAACAATGTTATGCGGCATTTCTGCTGGCTGTCCTGCTCGCGGCCTACGCGGGCCAGAAGGTGCATATCTACCTGGAGGACCACGCTCACTTCGCGGCTTTCAGCGGCGACCTCGTCCCCGATAACGGCGCTGTCGAGCAGGTCGTCGAATTCTGTATTGTCGACGATTTCTATTTCTTCCCCTACCTGGCCGAAGTCCGGCCTCCGCATGAATTCTATTCCGAGATACTGGCCGTGCTGCTGCCCGAAGCCACGCGCTGCAAATGCGCGGCCGAGATTTTGTGTTTCTCCCTGCGGGCTCCTCCTGCGGCGTAATCTTGCTTTTTCGGTGATCCGCCTGTTTGTGTAAGTCTCTATCCGGAAGTGGCTTATGGCTGGGCCGAATTTGTAAACGCGGCTGAAAGCCGCGGCTATCCGCATGCCGGAGCGGGATTACTTACCTCATTATTCGATATTTTCATATGAAACGACATATCCTGTCGGGGCTCCTTGCGGTGTGCCTGACTATCTCCGGCGTGATGGGCGCCGATGCGCCGCGCAAGGGCACGGACGCGAATCTTTTCGGCCACGTTGTGGACCGTGAAACCCATGAACACATTCCCTATGCCTCGGTAGCTGTCGTCGGTACGGCTTTCGGCACGACGACCGATGCCTCGGGGCACTATTTCCTGAAAAACCTTCCTGTCGGCGAACTGACGCTCGAAGTCCGTGCGTTGGGCTATGCCGCAGCGCAGATGGCCGTCACGCTGAAACAGGGCCAGACGCTGGAACTCAATTTCGAGGTGGCGCAGAGCGGCATTTCGATGGACGAAGTGGTCGTCTCGGCCAGCCGTTCGGCGACGCTGCGGCGCGAAGCTCCTGCGCTGGTAAGCGTGCTGGACGCAGGGTTGTTCGAACGGGCCAATGCCTCGTGCCTGGCGCAGGGGCTCGCCTTCCAGCCCGGCGTGCGCGTCGAGGACGACTGTCAGAACTGTGGCTTTACGCAGGTTCGCATCAACGGTCTCGACGGCCATTATTCCCAGATCCTGGTCGACTCGCACCCGGTCTTTTCGGCCCTGACGGGCGTTTACGGGCTGGAACAGATTCCGGCCAACATGATCGAGCGGGTCGAGGTGCTGCGCGGCGGCGGATCGGCGCTCTACGGTTCGTCGGCCATTGGCGGGACGATCAACATTATCACGAAGGAACCGACGCGCAGTTCGGCCCAGTTGTCGCATACGCTGACTTCGCTCGGGGGCAGCAACTCCTACGACAACAACACGATGCTCAACGCCTCGATCGTCTCCGAAAGCGGCCGTGCCGGCATCAGCGTCTTCGGCCAGAGCCGCCACCGGTCGGGCTACGACCACGACGGCGACGGATTCACCGAACTGCCTGTCATCAACAGCCAGTCGGTCGGCATGCGTTCGTTTTTCCGTACGGGGGCCTATTCGCGCATTACGGCCCAGTTTCACCACATCGACGAGTATCGCCGGGGCGGCGACCTGCTGAAGCAACCTCCCCACGAAGCCTTTGTCGCCGAGCAGACCGACCATGCGATCGACGGCGGAAGCCTCTCGTTCGACATCTCGTCGGCCGATCGCAGCAACCGTTTCAACGCCTACGCTTCGTTCCAGAACACGGCCCGCAAGAGCTACTACGGTAGTAACCAGGATCTCGACGCCTACGGCACGACGCACGATTTGACCGTCGCCGCGGGCATGCAGTATATTCACGCTTTCCGGAAACTGCTGTTTATGCCTTCGGAGCTGACGCTCGGCACGGAGTACAGCTACGACGACCTTTCGGACCGTTCGATCGGTTACGATATCCATACCGACCAGACGGTGCACATCGTCGGGGCCTATCTCCAGAATGAATGGAAGACCAAAAAGTGGTCGCTGCTCATCGGCGGCCGTCTCGACAAGCACAACCTCGTGGACCATGCGATCTTCAGCCCCCGCGCCAATATCCGCTTCAACCCCTCGGAATCGGTGAACCTGCGCGTGAGTTACGCCGGGGGCTACCGCGCCCCGCAGGCCTTCGACGAGGATATGCACATCGCCATCGTGGGCGGCGAGCGGGTCCGCATCCGGCTGGCCGACGACCTGAAGGAGGAGCGTTCGCACAGTGTGAGCCTTTCGGCCGACCTCTACCATTCGTTCGGCAGCGTACAGACCAACCTGCTCGTCGAGGGATTTTATACGAAACTCGACGACGTGTTCGCCCTGCGCGACATCGAGGATACGGCCGACGGCGGCAAGGTCAAAGAGCGTTACAACGGCTCGGGCGCTACGGTGCGGGGGCTGAATGCCGAAGGCCGGGCGATTTTCACCCGCTGGTTCGAGTTGCAGTCCGGCGTGACGTGGCAGCGGAGCCGCTATGCCGAACCCGAATACTGGAGTGAGGACAAGACGGTCCCGCCCGTGCGCCGGATGTTCCGCACGCCCGACCTTTACGGTTATTTCACCGCATCGTTCAAGCCCCTGCGCAACTTTACGGCCGACGTGACCGGAACCTGCACGGGCGAGATGCTCATGCAGCACATGGCCGGTTCGGGTGTGGAGCAGGACGTGGCCGTTACGACGCCCTCGTTCTGCGACATGAACCTGCGCCTTGCATACGACCTGCGGATTTATAAAGAGATCACCCTCCAACTTTACGGCGGGGTGCAGAACCTGTTCAACGCCTACCAGAAGGATTTCGACAAGGGCGTGGACCGCGACTCGGGTTATATCTACGGTCCTTCGCTTCCGCGCAGTTGGTTTATCGGCGCAAAGGTCAGTTTCTGATACCGCGCTTCCGGGTACGAAAAAGCCGCTCCGAATTGTCGGAGCGGCTTTTTGGATGTATCGGGTTTCGGCGCGGCGAATGCCTTGCCCTTCCCGGCTGTGAATTAGAGCGCCTTGATCTCGTGCAGGACGTTGTTGGTCTTGCGAACGGCGTCAGCCGAAGCGGCGAACTTCTCAGCCTCTTCCTTCGTGAGGTCGATCTTCACGATCTTCTCGATGCCCTTGCGGCCGATGATCGCGGGAACGCCGATGCAGATATCCTTCTGGCCGTATTCGCCGTCGAGGTAGCAACAGCAGGGAACCATCTTTTTCTGGTCGTTGAGGATAGCCTCTACCATCATTGCTGCGCCGGCTCCGGGAGCATACCAAGCCGAAGTGCCGATGAGTTTGGTCAGCGTAGCGCCGCCTACCATCGTGTTGGCAACGACCTCCTCAAGTTTCTTCTTCGAAGCGAACTGCGAAACGGGAACGCCGTTTACGGTAGCCTTCGATACGAGCGGAATCATCGTCGTGTCGCCGTGGCCGCCGATGACCATGCCGTCGACGTTGTTGATGTTAGCGCCCGTAGCCTTGGCCAGGTAGCACTTGAAACGAGCCGAATCCAGTGCGCCGCCCATGCCGATGATACGGTTCTTCGGGAGTCCCGAAGCCTTCAGGGCCAGGTAGGTCAGCGTGTCCATCGGGTTGGCGACCACGATGATGATGGCGCGGGGCGAGTATTTGATGACGTTCTCGATAACGCCCTTCATGATACCGGCGTTCGTGCCGATCAGTTCCTCGCGGGTCATGCCCGGCTTGCGGGGAATACCCGAAGTGATGACTACAACGTCCGAATTGGCCGTCATCTTGTAATCGTTGGTTGCGCCGACGAGCTTCGTGTCGAAGTCCATCAGTGTCGAGCACTGGTACATGTCCAGCATCTTGCCTTCCGAGAGGCCTTCTTTGATGTCGATGAGGACAACTTCGCTCGCCACTTCGCGGCAAGCCATTACGTTTGCACAGGTTGCACCTACGGCGCCTGCACCTACGACAGTAACTTTTGACATAACAGTAAGTATTTGTGTTAATTGTTCGTTTCGTTTCTTCCGGGCCTGCCCGTTCGCGTTTTTCGGCCGCGTTTGCGAATCTGACCCTCCCTTGAATCCCCTCCTCGGAGGGGACTTTATCCGAAGGTTTTACAAGGTAACTCGTTGCAACGCGAAACTCCCGAATGTATAATTCGGTTCCGCCTGTCGCCCCTAAAGACCGCTTCTTAAGCGGACTATCCGATCAGCTTCTCGTAGTCGGCGGCGCTCAGCAGGGCGTCGTACTCGCTCTTGTCGGCGATTTTGACCTTGATGAGCCAGCCTTCGCCGTATGCGTCCTTGTTGACGACGGCGGGATCGGCGTCTACGGCTTCGTTGAACTCCAGGATTTCACCGCCCACGGGCAGGAATGCGTCGCTCACGGTTTTCACGGCTTCGATCGAGCCGAAAACTTCGCCTGCCGAGAGCGTCTCGCCGACGGTCGGAACGTCTACGAAAACGATGTCGCCCAACTGGCTCTGTGCAAAGTCGGTGATGCCGATAACGGCTACGTCGCCCTCGATGCGACACCACTCGTGGTCGCTGGAGTATTTCAGATTTGCAGGTACGTTCATATTATTCTTAATATTTGATTTAAAATTAGCGGTTTTACGATGCAAATATAACTGTTATTTCTGTAACAGCAAAAGACTTTTACACTATTTTAGCATATATTTTTTCTGCGATATATTTTGGTTTATTGCCGGAAATTGACTAATTTTAAAATAGATATGTTCCTTGGTTTAAAATCGTCATTTGCTTGCTTATGAAGAGGAGTTTTTTACTCAATGCATCTCTGCTGACCTTAGTCGTTCTATACGCTTTGTTTTCCTGTTCGAAAAGTCCGCAGGTCTCTGAAAAAATCCTGCCGGACGGCCTGTCGGGCTTCTCGCTTCCCGAGATAAAGCGATCGTTCGAATCGGATTATGCGGCTGTACCGCAGACTCGGGCGGATGGAGAATTCGATGAATCCGAAATCCTGTCGCCAGGCTGGATAACTCCCTTATGGGATTCCGTTTCGGTTTATTACGACGAACATCTTTTTCAGGCCGGTGTTGTGTTCGAAGCCCGGTATGGATACCGTTTGCTGCGCCGGGACGATACTGGTCTGCCGGAACTTTTTCCGATGCCGAGCCGTTTGATTGTGCTGAAAGATTCCGATACCGATGAAACGACATCTTATCTACGCTTCTTTATTCCGGATGCCGGTTGCGGCGAGTCGGATGCCGGGAACGGCTTTTCAGGACTGGTTCTCTATACGATGCTTTCGGGTTGTCCGGTCAGTGTCGGTAAATTCAGCGGCGGAGTTCTGTCCGAGTCGGCATCGCTTTGGGACGATTCGCGGACTATAGAGGAAAATGTCGATAAAATAATCGGACTCCTTCCGGATATATGTGTTGCAAGAGTGCGGCCGAGGTCGGTTACGCGGGGGATTGACGGCAACAATCTGATAGAAGATGTGGTAATTGTAGGTCATGGACCGATCAATGTCTTCGACGACTTGATATCGATGGGCCCGGCGATCCCGCCGATTGAGCCTCCTTTTGGTGGCATTGACTTCGGCAGCGGGGGCGGAGGAGGAAACGGAAATTCCGATTCGGGAGGATCATCCGATGCGTCTTATCCGAAGAATCCCAAAATAACGATGGATAAGCCGAGCGTTAGAGCGGTGCTCGATTCCTTATACAACGATTGTATGGGGCAGTTGTTGATCAATGCCATCGGGAAATCGGTTACAATAACGTCCGGATATTTTGGAGGGTCTAGTGTAAGGCCAGTCGTCTATGATCTTCCTACCGGGCCGTTGATTACCGGTTATAACGTAGAGATAGGCTTCAGGTGCGATCCCATATCGGTTATGGAAGAACTGATGCATATTTATCAAGGAGTGGGCACGATCGATTACCAAGATGCAGCTATGAACAACGAAGTCGAAGCCAAACTTGCGTGGTACATGTATCTGGAGAGAACCGGCAGTAAAATAAGTATTGGAAATGCACTTGGCGGAAAGAATAGTCGCGATTACTTTAATGTAATGATGGAGTATTTCATACGAAACGATTTTGAAAATCCAGCCTTCGTCGAGGCTTATGAAAATACTGTCGGGGCGTTGCGGACCATCAAGGCCTATAAGAATGAAGATCGCTATCCGTTCGATCCGGGAAAAATGAATTGCGAGAAACTATTGGAATTGATGAAAGATTGCTTAAAATAAAACTGGATTATGAAAACTATATTTTTGTTGTTATCACTGGCCTTCACGATTGGGGGATATTCCCAAAATCCATATCAGAATGGCATCACTGTTTCAGCGGACGGAATTACTTTTGAGGTTAAACTTACTGAAGATAGCTTTGTTCTGTCGAATACAGCCAATATTTATGTTGACGAAGCCAACTGGCGTTATAAAGATGGCCGTGAATTGGAGACATTGGACGAATATGCGGTTATAGACGGCAGTATGAAGCCGGGCGTCGAAAACCTGGCGCTCCGCAAGTCTCTTCCGGATTCGGTTATTCTCTCGCTACGGTCCTATAAACATAGCCGTATGACGATCTTCTACGTGGTCGGTCCCGACGGCGATACGTTGGAGGTCACATTTATTATGAGTCCTGTTCCGGAGTTGCTGTCCCTGCCTCCGGAAACCTTTGCGCTGTTGGAGCAGAATCTGAAAAGGTGTGTGAAATGGGAGGTCAATAAGTATGGTCAGCAACTTGAATTTATGCAAACCTCGAGTTTTGTACATTTTCAAAAAGTTCCGCTCAACAGTGAGGCTATTCAAGTAAATCCGAATATTGGCGGGGGCCTTGACAGTAACTTTGATACGGATCTTGGCGGGGATTATGAGGGCGTGAGGTGATTGTATCCCAAGAAACGACCCTGTTTGAGAAAACAGAACCGGAATCTGTCAGATTCCGGTTCTGTGCCTATTGCGTTTTTTCGATCACGAACTCGATCTCCTTGAACAGGTATTCGCGGAGCGAGCCGTCGGCGTGCCGCAAGAGGAGTTCGCCCGTGGGGCGCACCCCTTCGATGGCAGCCTCGGTCGGCGTGCCGTCGGGGTAGCGGTAGGTGTGGCGTTCGCCCAGCCGGTACATCCGTTCGCGGTAGTCGCGCTGGAGGGTTTCCCGCTCGCCCCGCCCGAGTTGCGCATAGCGGGTTCCGATGTGTTTCCCGAAGGCTTCGAGCACCTCGCTGCGGTCGAACGTGCGGCCTGCATCCACGGCCATCGAAACGGGGTTGGGAAGCGCCGGGTCGAACTCCGTCTGGTTGACGTTGATGCCGATGCCGACGATCGTACGCATGAGCATCGAGCCGGAATAGCTGTGTTCGATCAGGATGCCGACGAGTTTCCGATCCCCGGCGTAGATGTCGTTGGTCCACTTGATGCGCGTCGCGATGCCGAATTGGGCGAACGTGTCCGTCAGGGCGAGGGCCACGGCTTCATTGAGCAGGAACTGCTCGCCGGCGGGCATGAACGTCGGTTCGAGCACCAGCGAGAAGGTGAGGTTCAGTCCTTCGGCGCTCAGCCACGCATGGCCCCGCTGGCCGCGTCCGGCGGTCTGCCGCTCGGCCCAGATGATGTCGCCGTGGCGGTATTTCGGCCCGCGCGCGTCGTCGTTGGTCGAAGTTGTTTCCGAAATGCGGTAAAGCATGGCTTATACCGATACGCCGAAGTCGCGCAGGGCGTCGTTCAGCGAGGTTTTCTTGTCGGTGGACTCCTTGCGCTGGCCGATGATCAGGGCGCACGTGACGCTGTATTCGCCGGCCGGGAACTGTTTGCGGTAGCTGCCCGGGACGACCACCGAACGCGGCGGCACATACCCTTTGTAGGTGACGGGTTCGGGGCCTGTTACGTCGATGATGTGCGTCGAACCGGTGATTACGGTGTTCGAGCCGAGCACCGCCTCGCGGCAGATATGTGCGCCTTCGACCACGATGCAGCGTGAGCCGATAAAACAACTGTCTTCGATAATTACGGGTGCGGCCTGCACGGGTTCCAGTACGCCGCCGATGCCTACGCCGCCCGAGAGGTGGACGTGCTTGCCGATCTGGGCGCACGAACCTACCGTGGCCCATGTGTCGACCATCGTGCCGGTGTCGACATAGGCGCCTATGTTCACGTACGAAGGCATCAGGATGGCTCCCGGGGCGATATAAGCGCCGTAGCGCGCCACGGCGTGGGGCACGACGCGCACGCCCAGTTGTTCGTAGCCGTGCTTGAGCTCCATCTTGTCGTACCACTCCAGTTCGCCCGCCTCCATCTTGCGCATGGGCTGGATCGGGAAGTAGAGGATCACGGCTTTCTTGACCCACTCGTTGACTTTCCATTCGCTTTTGGCGAGGTCTACGGGTTCTGCGGTGCGGAGTTCGCCTTTGTCCACCAGTTCGACGACCTGCCGCACGGCCTGCTGCGTGGCGGGGTCCTGGAGCAGTGCGCGGTTGTCCCACGCCTGCTCGATTATCGTTTTGAGTTCGTTATTCATGGTCTGTTGTTGTTTTCGAAAGCCAAAGTTACTGAAAATATCGAATTTTTCATAACTTTGCCCCGATCATCACCCAAACGGTTCAATATATGAAGTATTTATCCATCAAAACCGCCCTCCTGCTCGGTGCGGCGGCGATAGCGGCGAGTTGCGGCAATATGAAACAGATAAAACACCAGCCTTACCCCGTGGCGGAACGCGGCGAGGTGGCGGACAACTATTTCGGTACGGAGGTTCCCGACCCTTATCGTTGGCTCGAAGACGACAATTCCGAGGCCACGGCCGCATGGGTTGCCGCCGAGAATGCCGTGACGCAGGATTATCTTTCGCAAATCCCTTTCCGCGGGGCTATCCGCGAGCGGCTGACCCAATTGTGGAACTATGCCAAGGAGAGCGCCCCGCGCAAGCACGGCGACTGGTATTATTATACGTATAACGACGGTTTGCAGAACCAGGCGGTGATCTGCCGTACGAAGGAGCCGGGTGCGCCGGGCGAGGTATTCCTCGATCCCAATACACTCTCCGACGACGGTACGGTGGCCCTGGCCGCCACGTCGTTCTCGAAAGACGGACGCTATTTCGCCTATTCGGCGGCCGCCTCGGGCTCGGACTGGGTCGTAATCCGCGTGATCGACACTGAAACCGGATCGCTCGCCGCCGACCGGATCGAGTGGGTGAAGTTCTCGGGCGCACAGTGGGCTCCCGATTCGAAGGGATTTTATTACAGCGCCTACGACGCTCCCAAATCGGGTGTCTATTCGTCGCAGAACCAGTTCCAGAAGGTTTATTACCACAAACTGGGGACGCCCCAGTCGGCCGATGTGCTCGTTTACGAGGATCGGGAGCATCCGCTGCGTTACTTCTCGGCATGGCCCTCGGAGGACGGCAAATGGCTTTTCGTCGTGGGTTCGGAGGGCACGTCGGGAACCGAAGTGCTTTACAGGAAATTGTCGGAACCGAAATTCCGCACCCTGCTGCCGGGCTTCGATGCCGATTACATGCCTGTCGACTGCAAGGACGACCAGCTTTACTACGTGACCAACCGCAATGCGTCGAACTATGCGCTGATGAAGGTAGACCTGAACCGTCCGGCGGAGATCGTGACGGTGATTCCCGAAAGCGAGACGAACCTGCTCGAAGGCGTCGGAACGGCGGGCGGTTACCTGTTTGCCAGCTACCTGCAGGATGCGCAGAGCAAGGTTTGCCAGTATGACTACTCCGGCAAGCTGGTCCGCGAAGTGGCGCTTCCGGCCATCGGTTCGGTCGGCGGTTTCGACGGGAAAGAGAAAGATACGGAACTTTACTATACGCTGGTCAATTATACGGCGCCCGCGACGATCTACAAATACGACATCGCTTCGGGCGAAACGTCGCTTTACAAGGCTCCGGAGGTGAATTTCGATCCTGCGCTGTTCGTAACCGAGCAGGTATTCTATACCTCGAAGGACGGTACGAAGGTCCCGATGTTCGTTACTCATCGCAAGGACATGAAGCGCAACGGCAAGAATCCCTGCCTGCTCTATGCCTACGGCGGTTTCCAGATCAACCAGACCCCGACGTTCAAACCCTCGGAGCTGATGTTCGTCGAGCAGGGCGGCATCTACTGTGTGGCCAACCTGCGCGGTGGTTCGGAGTACGGCGAAGCGTGGCACAAGGCCGGCATGCTCGAAAACAAACAGAATGTCTTCGACGATTTCATCGCTGCCGCCGAGTACCTCGTGGCTGAAAAATACACGTCGTCGTCGAAACTGGCCATCCACGGCGGTTCGAACGGCGGCCTGCTGGTCGGCGCCTGCGAGGTGCAGCGCCCGGACCTCTACGCCGTCTGCTTCCCGGCGGTAGGTGTGCTGGATATGCTCCGCTACCACAAGTTCACCATCGGGTGGGGCTGGGCCGTGGAGTACGGCTCGTCGGACAACGAAGAGCAGTTTGCCTATATTTACAAGTATTCGCCCCTGCATAATATCAGGGAGGGTGTGAGCTATCCCGCGACGCTGGTGATGACTGCCGACCACGACGACCGCGTCGTTCCGGCCCACTCGTTCAAGTTCGCGGCCACGATGCAGCATGCCCAGGCGGGCGACGCTCCGGTGCTTATCCGCATCGATTCGAAGGCGGGGCACGGTGCGGGCAAACCCACTTCGAAACGCATCGACGAGGCGGCCGACATGTACGCATTCCTGTTCCAGAACATCGGTGTGCCGTACAAAGAGGTGAAAAAGTAGAACTATTCCGGGCGAAGTCCCGGTCGCGCTGCGACAAGCCCCTCCCGAGGGAAGAGCTTGGGGTGGGGTAGATTTGTAAACGCGGCGTTCCGCCGCGGGAGTCCGGCGGTCGGTTGCCTCTGGACGGGTAAAGAAGCTACGTTAGGTTAAAAAGAGAGATAACATGAAAGTTTACAAATTCGGAGGCGCGTCGGTGCGGAATGCCGACGGCGTAAGGAATCTGCGCAAGATCATCGACGACGAGCAGAATCTGTTCATCATCGTTTCAGCGATGGGCAAGACGACCAATGCCCTGGAAAAGGTGTTCGAAGGGCTTCAGAAAGGCGATAAACAGCTCTCCATGGAGCACGTCGAATCCCTGCGCAAGTACCATGCGGAGATCGTCGACGATTTGTGGCACGAACCCAAACGGCTGCCGACGGTCGACACACTGTTCGACGAACTGGAGACGGTCGCGACTCAGACCGTCTATAAACCCGCCGATGCGGAGTTGTGGTACGATACGATCGTAGCCTTCGGAGAGTTGGTGTCGACGACGATCATCTCCGAATACCTGAACTACGCCGGGGTGTCGAACCACTGGATCGACATGCGCCGCTGTTTCCTCACCGAGCAGCGCCACAAGGATGCGGGCGTCGACATCGAAGCCTCGACGGCGCTGCTGAAAAATGCGCTGGGCAGCTGTGTCGAAAATATCTTCATCGGACAAGGATTCATCGGCGGTGCGCCCGACGGCACGACCACGACCCTCGGCCGCGAAGGATCGGACTACTCGGCGGCCGTGGTGGCCAACATCCTCGATGCGGAGTCGATGTCCGTGTGGAAGGATGTGGACGGCGTGATGAACGCCGACCCGAAGGCGTTTCCCGACGCCGTGCAGATCGCCGAACTGAACTACCTCGATACCATCGAACTGGCTTACAGCGGTGCGCAGATCATCCACCCCAAGACGATCAAACCGCTCCAGAACAAGAATATCCCGCTCTACGTGCGTCCCTTCGGCGACAAGCGCAAGCCCGGTACGGTGATCCGCGGCATGTCGGCCCCGGTCGACGTACCCATCCTGATCCTCAAGAAAGACCAGGTGCTGCTGACGATCCGTTCGCGTGACTTCTCGTTCGTACTGGAGGAGAAATTCGCCACGATCTTCTCGCTGCTGGAGCGTTTCCGCATCAAGGCCAACCTGATCCACAATTCGGCCGTGAACCTGAGCCTGTGCGTCGATAATTCGTGGCATATCGACGAGGCGATCGAGGCGCTGCGCGAAGCGGGCTTCGACGTGATGAAGGCCGAGAACATGGAACTGCTCACGGTGCGCGGCTATACCGACGAACTGTGGCGCAAATACGCCCGCGGTCCGCAGGTTTTTGTCCGGCAGGCTACGCAGTCGACCGTACGTGTGGTGCGCAAGCGCGAGTAAACGCTCTGCCGGAAAAAGAAAACGGCGGCCTCCTGCAAGGAGACTGCCGTTTTTCGTACCCGGACGCGGCGGTTACTGTTGTCCCGAGCGCAGCTTGTGGAGAATGCCGATCATCGATGTGTCCTTGATTTCGCCGCTGCGTTTCATGTTCCAGATCGTGCGGGCGATGTAACGCTCGATGTCGCGTTGCAGGCGTTTGTAAAGCGGGCATCTGGTATAGTTCTCGTTGTCGAGCAGCACGTCGCGGATCGAGCGCAGCGAGTTGGTGTAGTTCGACATTTCGTTCTTGAGCGCTACGCCCTGTTTCTTCGAGGCGGTGATCTTGGCGATCGACATGGCCCGCAGTTTTTCGCACACGGTGTTGAGCATGATCAGCACCACGTTGTCCATCAGCGTATGGCCGTGCATGAACAGGTAGGCGTTTTCGGGCGTCAGTCCGCGTTCTTTGAGTTGCTCTTCGAACTCCTTCATCGGTTCGGTCATCCGCGGATTGCGCTGGCGGAGCAGGTTTTCGCGTTTCGAGACGTTGCGCCTGAGCCACTCGATCGTCTTGGCCCCGTTGTCTTCGATGTCGAGGTAGCCGATGCGCACCGACTGCTTGAAGTCGATCAGCGGAAAGACGTTCTCCGAGGCCAGTTGCGCCGAGTAGGCGTACCAGAGGAACAGCGGATAAATCGTGCACGAATATGCGTGCATGAACTTCACGAAATCGAAGATGCGCGTGTCGTTCTTGGTGGCCTTGACGCAGACGTTGTGCAGCGAAGGGGCGTAGCAGAGGTAGTTTTCGGTGGCGTAGGCGTAGGTGTGGAACATGAAGCGGGCCCCTGCGACCTCTTTCGACTGGGGTGTGCGTCCGGCGAAGAGGTAGTCGAAGTCCGAGTCGACGCAGAGGATCATCTCCTCCGACGAACGGGGGATCATTCCCATGAGCACCTTCTTGCCTTTGGGCAGGTCGCCGCGGTCGGGAACCGAGATTTCGAAATGCAGGTAGGGATTCTGGAAGTGGTCGAAGATACCGCGCCAGAAGGCTACGTCTTCGTAGCCTTCGACATAGACCTTCACCAGGCGCTGGTCGGGGTTTGCCGGCAGCGGTTTGGGCAGCTCGTCGAGCGTCATCGGACGCGTGAAGGGGTTGAGCTTGCGCAGTTTTTCGCGGAACTTCTTAGCCATGCGTCAACAAAGATAAATATTTTACTAATTTTGCGCAATATATTACGCCGCTTTCAGCGTTTAATTTCAACCATTCGAACAACTATGGCCGACAACGATTGGAAATCGCGGCTCGGGATGGTCTACTCGACCGATCCGGGCTTCAACTACGAAACGGACGACGAATCCGAAGCCGAAACCCTGCCGCCCGGGCGGCAGGACCTGCGCGTGTGGCTCGACCGCAAGCAGCGGGCGGGCAAGGTTGTGACCCTCGTCAAGGGTTTCGTGGGCCGCGATGCCGACCTTCAGGAACTGGCGCGCCTGCTGAAATCCAAATGCGGTGTCGGCGGCTCTGCCAAGGAGAGCGAAATCATCATTCAGGGCGACCACCGCGACCGCGTGGTCGAACTGCTCACCCGCAGCGGCTACCGCTGCAAAAAAGCCGGATCGTAACGTGCGCCGGCTGCTGTTCCTCTTCGCACTTCTGTGCGCGGTGTGCGGCACGGAGCGCGCCGCCGCCCAGTATTACACCTGGGGTTCCGATCCTCCGCTGAAATGGTCGACGATCCGTACGCCCGACGTGCGGATGATCTATCCCGATACGGTCTCCGACATTGCCCGCCGCACGCTGTTCTACATCCGCACCGTGAGGCCCGACATCGGTTACGGCTTCCGCCACGGTCCGATGCGCATTCCCTTCGTCATGCACCCCGAGAATTTCCAGTCGAACGGGCTGGTGATGTATCTTCCCAAACGTGTGGAGTTCCTCACTTCGCCTGCCGTCGACAGCTATTCGATGCCGTGGTACAAACAACTCGTGGCCCACGAATACCGCCATGCCGTGCAGTACAACAACCTCGACCGGGGCGTTATCCGCGCCCTGAGCTATGTGCTCGGGCAGCAGGGTTCGACCATCGGCCTGCTGTGCATGCCGATCTGGGCCATGGAGGGCGACGCCGTGATGTCCGAGACGATGATGTCGTCGTTCGGCCGCGGCCTGCAACCTTCCTTCTCGCTGGCTTACCGCGCCATAGGGAGCGTCGGCCGCGACCGCCGCAACATCGACCGCTGGTTCTGCGGTTCCTACCGCGACTACATTCCCGACCACTACGAGCTGGGTTACCAGATCTGCTCTTATGCCTACGAACGTTACGGCGAGAACGTCTGGGACAAGGTCGCATGGTACGGCTCGCGCAATCCCTATGTGCTGGCCACGACGCGTGTCGCGTTGGGCAAGTTCTACAAGACTAACGTCATGAAACTCTTCCGCGAGACCTTCGACGAACTGGAACACTACTGGGATTCGCTGCCGAAGGTCGAAGACAGTGCGAAGACGCTCACTCCGCTTCCGGAGAAGAACTACACGACTTACCAGTGGCCCCTGCCGCTGGGCGATACGGCTGTGCTGGTGCTGAAAACCGACCTCGACCGCGTGTCGCGGTTCGTCGAGGTCGACCGTCGCACGGGCAAGGAACGCACGATCTGCCGTACGGGGCAGGTTTCGACGCGTCCGTCGATGTCGGGCGGCCGCGTCTGGTGGACCGAGTACCGCCGCTCGGCGCTTTTCGAACAGCGCGTCAACTCGCAACTGTGCTACATGGACCTTGCCGACGGTGTGCCCCGTTCGGTTGCCCGGCAGCGAAGGGTGCTCTATCCCACGGCTTCGGGGGAGGAGTTCGGATGGGTGGAATACAATCCCGATGGCCGCTATACGGTTTTCGTGCGTCACGGCGATGCTGCCCAGCGGCAGTTCGAGACGCCCGAACGCTCCGAGATTCACGGACTGGCGTGGGACGACCTGACGGTGGCGTGGTATGTACTGGTCACGGACGACAGCGGCATGTGGATCGGCCGTATCGACTCCGACGGCATGCACCCGATCACCGAGGGCGCCTATATCACCCTCTCGAATCTCCGGGCCGGAGACGGCAAACTCTACTACGGCTCGATCGCTTCGGGTAAGGACGAAGCCCATTGCTACGACCTGATGGCCCGCCGCGAATACCGCATCACCACTTCGGCTTACGGCTCCTTCGCGCCCGCTCCGGCGGATGGCGGGGTGCTGCTGACGACCTACGACCGCCTCGGTTACCGGGTGACGGAGCAGGCGGCGGACCCTTCGGACAGTCTGCTGATTCCCGTTACGCCTTCGCAACTGCCTGTCAACCTCGTGAATCCGCCCCGCAAGCGCTGGGATGTGGTGAACCTCGATACGGTGAACTATACGCGTCTCGATTCCGTCGAACAGTGCGGCACGTTCCGCGCGAAGCGTTACCGCAAGGTTCCCAACCTGGTGAACGTCCATAGCTGGATGCCCGTGGCGTTCAATCCCTTCGCCGCGGTCGACGAACATGTAATCGACCTCAATGTGGGCCTCACGCTGATGTCGCAGAACCTGCTGTCGAACACCGAGGCGTACGCCTCCTACGGCTGGAACCGCCACGAAGGGTCGCTCGTGAACCTCGGCGTGCGCTATTTCGGGCTGGGGATGCGTTTCGACCTGGATGCCTCCTACGGCGGCAACCAGCTCTTCTACTCGCTGGCCGGGCGTGACGAGGAGGGCAATCCGGTCTACCAGACCCGCCCTGCACCCGACAAATACTACTCCGTGGGGTTGTCGACGACCCTTCCGCTCTATTTCCAGCGGGGTTACCATACGCGCCAGTTATCCGTTTCGGCGGGCTGGAACTATTCGAACGGCATGGTCGCCGACCTCGACAAGATCGAGTGGAGCAACGGCGGTATCCACAACATCCAGCGTATCGGTTTCAACAAGGGTTTGCACAAGGTTTCGTTCGGCGTCGGATTTTCCGACCAGGTGCGCATGGCCCACCGTGACATCGCACCCCGCTGGGGCTATACCCTCAGCACGAATTACACGTTCAATCCGGCAAACGCCCATTTCAGCGACCTGATGTCGTTCTACGGGCAGGCTTACCTGCCGGGATTCGCACCCCACAACTCGGTGCTCGTCGCCGCGACTTACCAGACTTCGGTCGGCGGTTACAAGTTCCCGGCGGGCTATGCGCCGCTGAGTTACAAATCCTCGCGGCTGATTCCCCGGGGCTTCACCTCGGCGGACATCGTTTCGAACAACTACACCGCCGCTGCGGTCAACTACCAGTTGCCGGTGTGGTATCCCGAAGGCGGTATCGGTTCGGTCGTCTACCTCAAACGCATCCGGCTCAACGTCGGAGGCGACTACGCGCAGTTCCGGCGTCCCGCAGGCGCAGGCATGGAGTGGCGGCGGATCTGGTCGGTGGGCGGGGACATCGTCGTCGACTTCAACGCCTTCCGGCAGCCGGCGTCGGCTACGTCGACCTTCAAACTGTCGTGTTACCATCCGTCGAACGGCGGCGTCTATGTCGCCGCATCGGTGGGGCTGCCTTTTTAAAGGATTTGCAATATATTTCGTATCTTTGTCGCAAATAGAGTCGTATGGCACAAAAGAAAAAGACGGGCGTCAGCCCGAAAACGATAAAATGGATCTGGTATGTGGCGTTCGCGCCCTTCGCGCTCCTGGCCCTGCTGTTGCTGCTCACAGCCTTCGGGGTATTCGGCCGCATGCCCTCGTTCGAAGAGTTGGAAAATCCCCGCAGCAACCTCGCCACGGAGGTTTACTCCGAGGACGGCAAGGTGATCGGAACCTTCTTCGTGCAGAACCGCTCTTACGTGCAGTATGCCGACCTCTATCCGTCGGACTCGACGCTCCACATCCGGCTGGCCGGGCACGAAGTCCCGCCCATCGTTGCGGCGCTCATTTCGACCGAAGACGCCCGTTTCCGTACCCATTCAGGTATCGACATCCCTTCGCTGGCGCGTGTGGCCGTGAAAACGCTGCTTTTGCAGAACACGTCGCAGGGCGGCGGATCGACGATTACGCAGCAGTTGGCCAAAAACCTCTTTCCGCGTGACACGGCCCGCAACCGCGGCGCCGTCGTGCGCAAAGCCAAACTCGTGACCTCGAAACTGAAGGAGTGGATCACGGCCCTTAAACTCGAATACAACTATACGAAGGAGGAGATTGCCGCCATGTACCTCAATACGGTGGAGTTCGGCTCGAATGCCTTCGGCATCAAGTCGGCTTCGCACACCTTCTTCAACAAGGAACCCGATGAACTCAACGTGCAGGAGGCTGCCGTGCTGGTGGGCGTGGTGAACGCCCCGACGCGCTATTCGCCGATCCTGAATCCCAAGAACGCCCTCGCGCGCCGCAACCTCGTGCTTTCGCGTATGGAGGAGTCCGGGGCGCTGACGCGCAAACAGCGCGATTCGCTTTCGGCGCTGCCGATCGTGACGAATTACAAGCCCGTATCCCACAACGAAGGCGCGGCGACCTATTTTCGCGAAATGCTGCGACTGGTGATGAACGCCCAGCCGCCCAAGCGCAGCCAGTTCTACAATGAGTGGGACTACGACCAGGCACTCAAAGAGTATAACGAGAATCCGCTTTACGGCTGGTGTCACAAGAACCGCAAAGCCGACGGCACGCCCTACAACATCTACCGCGACGGACTGAAAATCTATACCACGATCAACTCCGTGATGCAGACCTACGCCGAGCAGGCCGTACAGCAGCAGATGGAGAAGGAGATTCAGCCCAAGATGGATGCGCAGTTCCGGGCGACGAAGACGCTCTTCGTCGACGCCGACAAGGAGGAGCGCGACCGCATCATGCGCCATGCCGTGCGCTATTCCGACCGTTACCGCGAGATGAAGAACGCCGGGGCGAGCGAGAAGGAGATCACCGCGGCGTTCGACAAACCCTGCAACATGCGGGTATTCACCTACAAGGGCGAGCGCGACACGCTGATGTCGCCGCGCGACTCGATCCTCCACCACAAACGCATCATGCGTGCAGCGATGGTGTCGCTCGATCCCCGTACGGGTTTCGTAAAGGCCTATGTCGGAGGACCTAACTTCCGTTACTTCAAGTACGACATGGCCAAGCAGGGCAAACGCCAGATCGGTTCGACGATCAAGCCCTTCGTCTACACGTTCGCCATCGACCACCTGGGCCTGACGCCCTGCACGATGGTCCCGAACCTGCCGACGACCATCGAGACCGCCAACGGCACGGCATGGTCGCCCAAGGAGGCCGGCAATGTCGAGTACGACGGCGTGCTGCATCCCCTGAAATGGGGCCTTGCGCGCAGCCGCAACAACTATTCGGCGTGGATCATGAAACAGGCCAAACAGCCTGCCGCCGTGGCCGACTTCATCCATAACATGGGTATCCGCAGTTATATCGATCCCGTTCCGGCGCTGGCCCTCGGCTCCTCGGAGTCGAACGTTTACGAACTGGTGAGCGCTTTTTCGACCTTCGCCAATCAGGGCGTGCACACCGATCCGATCTTTGTGACGCGGATCGAAGACCGTCAGGGCAACCTGATTGCCAGTTTCATTCCCCAGTCGCAGGACGCTGTCAGCGAACGTACGGCTTATACGATGCTTACGATGCTGCAGGATGTGGTCAACTCGGGAACGGCGGGCCGCCTGAGATGGCAGTTCGGGCTGACCGACATGGAGATCGGCGGTAAGACCGGAACCTCGAACAAGAACCGCGACGCGTGGTTCATGAGCGTGACCCCGAAACTCGTGACAGGGGCCTGGGTCGGCGGTGAGGACCAGTCGGTGCATTTCATCCGGGGCGGAGAGGGCAGTGTGATGGCCCTGCCGATCGTGGGCGCATACCTGAAAAAAATCTACGACGACGGGCGTTTCGGCATCAGCCGTTCGGACCAGTTCGTACGTCCGGCGATGATGCCCCGCTATGACTGCGAGGACGAAGCGGACTCCGAAGGCCCGAACAACGCCGAGGACGAAAACTTCTTCGATTAACCCGCCCCGAGAGCGAACCTCGGGGACGATGGCCGGGCCGTGACGTTCCCGGCTCCGGGGCTGTGTATCCGCCGGGGAGTTATTGGGGGATTATCGGACTGATTTTTTTGCAGTTCACCCTGAATTCGTTATATTTGCCACCGAACTCCTGTGTACGGTTCGTCCGAGCGGGAGCGATGATCACATTCTAATTTTATCAAAAATGAAGATTGCTATTGTGGGCGTCAGCGGTGCTGTAGGCCAAGAATTTTTGCGGATTTTGGAGGAGCGCAATCTCCCGATCGACGAACTCGTGCTGTTCGGTTCGCAGCGCAGTGCGGGCCGTACTTATAAATTCCGCGGAAAAGAGCTTACCGTCAAACTGCTGCAACACAACGACGATTTCAAGGGAATCGATTTTGCCCTGACATCGGCCGGGGCCGGTACGTCGAAGGAGTTTGCCGAGACGATCACCAGGCACGGTACGATCATGATCGACAATTCGAGCGCTTTCCGCATGGACGCCGACGTGCCCCTCGTCGTTCCGGAGGTCAATCCCGAAGACGCGAAGAACGCACCCCGCCGCATTATCGCCAATCCCAACTGCACGACTATCCAGATGGTCGTGGCGCTGAAGGCGATCGAAGACCTGTCGCACATCCGCCGCGTTCACGTGTCGACCTACCAGTCGGCCAGCGGCGCCGGGGCTGCCGGCATGATGGAATTGGAGGCGCAGCATGCCGAGTTGTGCGGCGGCAAAGAGCCTACCGTGGCGAAATTTGCTTTCCAGTTGGCTTACAATGTCATTCCGCATATCGACGTTTTCACCGACAACGACTATACGAAGGAAGAGATGAAGATGTTCCACGAGACGCGCAAGATCATGCACTCGGACATTGCCGTGTCGGCGACCTGCGTGCGCGTCCCGGTGATGCGCGCCCATTCGGAGAGCGTGTGGCTCGAAACCGAACGTCCCGTGTCGGTTCCCGAAGCCCGCGAAGCCTTCTCGAAGGCCAAGGGCGTGGTGCTGATGGACGATCCCGCCGGCAAGGTCTATCCGATGCCGCTCTTCATCGCCGGACAGGACCCCGTTTACGTGGGGCGTATCCGCAAGGATTTGACTTCGGACAACGGTTTGACCTTCTGGTGCGTGAGCGACCAGATCAAGAAGGGTGCGGCGCTCAATGCCGTGCAGATACTCGAAACGCTGATTTAGTTTCTGCGGCCTTGCTGTTGCTGCTTCGCCGAAGCCGTTATGCCGTGCCGTTGATCGCGCGGATTCTGCTATACGGGGGAGGAAGTTACCAGCTATGCATATAGGACAGTCCCGGCTCGAAAGAGCCGGGATTGTTTTTTGCCGGATTCCGGCCTGGAATGAAGGTCTTACCCGGTTAAGTGGGTCGGGTATACGCGCGAAATAGAGGATAATTGCGACCTTTCGGAACAAACTTCTCTTATTATGATTACTTCCGTAAAGGTAAAATTCCGCGCATCGCGCGTATCCGGCAAGGCCGGAACCATCTGTTATCAGTTAACCCATCTTCGCCGGACCTGTTTTATTAAAACTGACATCCGGCTGCTGCCCGGCGAGTGGGACGCTTCGGCGCAGCGAACCGTTCCGTCCGCGTCGGGGCAACTCCCGGTTTGCCAGTGCCGGATAGACGGCGATGTGGGCTTGATGCACCGGATCATTCGCGACCTGATTCGCGAGGGGCGTCCGTATACGGTGGACGATGTTGCCAATCGCTTCCGTATATTGTCGCAGGGCGTTGGCATTTTGTCGTTTATGCATGAGCAGATTGCGCAGTTGACGGCCGACGGCCGGCTGGGTACGGCGCGTAACTATTCGCGGACGCTCAACAGTTTTTCGGGCTTTCTCGGGGGTGCTAATCTTCCTTTCTCGGCATTTACCGAACGGCTGGTCGAAGAGTACAATGCCTATCTGCTGCGTCGCGGAGTTGTCCGCAATACCGTGTCGTTCTACATGCGCATCCTGCGCTCGGTTTACAACAAGGCGGTCCGGAAGCACCTCGCCGAGCCGGCGACGCCTTTCGGCGGCGTTTATACGGGGGTGGACCGTACGCGCAAACGGGCCATCGACGAACGGCTCATCGCCCGTCTGAGGAATCTCGACCTGCACGCCGAGGCCCCGTTGTCGCTGGCCCGCGACCTGTTTATCTTCAGCTATTGTACGCGCGGCATGGCCTTCGTAGACATGGCTTATCTCCGCAAACGGGATGTGAAGGACGGGGCGATCCACTACGTGCGCCGCAAAACAGGCCAGCGGATGGCCGTCCGCCTGGAGGCGTGTATGCGCGAAATCATCAGCCGTTATGAGCCGCGTACACGCGATACGCCCTATCTTTTTCCGGTGCTGACCGCAGTGGAGCCGGCCAGGGCTTATAAGCAATATCAGGTTGCCCTGAACTATTACAACCGCCTGCTGAAAAAACTAGCCTCGATGCTGGGGCTGGATTCCGGCCTGTCGTCCTATACCTCGCGACACAGTTGGGCGACGGCAGCCCGCAACCATAACGTTCCCTTGCCGGTCATCAGCGCAGGAATGGGGCATACATCCGAGCGCACGACCCAGATTTATCTGTCGGCGCTGGAAACATCGGTAATAGATTGTGCAAATCGGAAAATCCTGGCCTCGCTGAACCGATGCGCCTCGTTTTGAATTTTTCGGATACTCCGGTCCATTACTAAAATCCGGCCGGGAAAAACATTGCTTTCCCGGCCGGATTTTTCAGGTGTATGCAATCCTATTTCACTTCCCAGTCGTCCGTACGGAACGACGAGGCCGGGATGCCGGAGCCGTTGAAAAGGGAGGCTTCCGGAGCGTTTTTGAAGGCGTAGCGGACAGCGACGGGTTCGGCAACGGCGTCGCTCGTGACGATCAGGCGGCCTCTGCCTTTTTCGATCCAGGCCGTGGCGGGGTGGAATACACGGTCGGCGCCGGCGACTTCGAAGCCTGCGAGTTTGTCGCCGTAAGGGGCGAGGCCTTCGCGGCCGGCGCGGAACGTCAGGTAGGCTTTGCCGTCGGCTATTTCCATCTTTTCGTAGACCGGCGTATCGGCGTTGATGCCTTTCATGCCGTAGGTCTTCGACAGGGCCAGCCATGCGAGGCGCGTTCCGACCTGCTGTTTCTTGGCCGGGTGGATGCAGTTCGCGTTGCCGATGTCGAGCGTGACGGCCATGCCGCTCGATGGAATGTCTTCCAGATTGCGCAGTTGCGCCTCGCGCAGCAGCGCCGAACCGACTTCGTCGGGGTTCTCATAGCGATAGGGTGCGATCTGCACATAGTAGAACGGCAATTCGCCCTGTGCCCAGCGGCTGCGCAGCATCCCGACGAAGGAACTCATCAGCGCCCGGTACTGGGTGGGCCTCAGCCGGTTCGATTCGCCCTGATACCAGAGGAATCCCTTGACGGTGAAGGGTACGAGCGGCGCGATCATGCCGTTGTAAAGCCCGCAGGGCTTGTTTTCCGGGCCTTTGATTTTTGCGGAATCGTCGAGGAACGAGAGGTCGAATTCTTTGAATTCGGACATCGTTTCGCGGTCCATCCACGCCTCTACGGGCGTGCCGCCCCAGCAGGTGACGATGACGCCCACGGGAACGTCCAGCACGTTTTGCAGGTATTGCGCGAAGTAATAGGCCGTGGCGCTCGTTCCGGCCACCGCCTCGGGGGTGTTTTCCTGCCATTGCGCCGTGCACTCCTCCTGCGGGGTGCGCGCCGTGCTGCGGTTTACGGTGCAGAGGCGGATCGGCGTCGAGGCCTTCGCCCGGATAATCACGTCGGCTGAGCCTTCTACGGGCTGGTTGTTGAATCCACGCATCGGCATCTCCATGTTCGACTGCCCGGAGCAGAGCCACACTTCGCCGATCAAGACGTTGCGGAGCGTCAGCCGTTCGCCGTCGCTCAGTTCGATCGTGTAGGGACCTCCGGCTTCGGGGGTCAGTACGGCGGCCTTCCAACGGCCGTCTTTGTCCGCATTGGCTGTAATGGCTTTCGTACTCCACGAGGGGTGGATCGTGACTTTCTTTCCGGGCGCGGCTTTGCCCCAGAACTGTGCTTCCGTTTGCTGTTGGAGCACCATGTTGTCGCCGAAAATACCGGGCAGGACGATTTTCGCCTGCACGCCGAGGGCCGCACCCAGGGCGGCCAGTGAGAGAAGGATTTTTTTCATGGATGTATCTCAGATTTTTTCGAGTTCTACGGTGAAGTGACGCAGGATTGGCGCCTCGAATGAAATGCGGTAGCCGGTGGTGATCTCCGAACGGCGGGCGTAGATGTTGCGGCATGAGGCGGCGATCACGCGGATGTGGTTGTCGGTGTAGACACGGCGCGGAATGGCCAGGCGCAGCAGTTCGAGCGCGGGGTAGCGGTTCTCGTGCGTCTCGGGGTCGCGGTCGGCGAGTATCGAGCCGATCTCCACGCCGCGGATGCCCGCTTCGAGGTAGAGTTCGACGGCCAGCGTCTGGGCGATGAACTGCTCTTTCGGGAGGTTCGGAAGCACCTTTTTCGCATCGACGAAGATCGCATGGCCGCCTGCCGGGCGCTGGTAGGGAACGCCGTATTCGTCCAGGAGGTCGCCCAACAGTTTCACCTGCCGGATGCGGGCGTCGAGTTGCCCGAACTCCGTGTTCTCGTCCAATCCCACGGCCAGCGCATCCATGTCGCGCCCCGACATGCCGCCGTAGGTGACATAACCTTCGAAGAGGATGCTGAACGACATGGCTTGTTTATAGAGTTCTTCGCAGCGCATTGCCACGAAGCCGCCCATGTTCACTACGCCGTCCTTCTTGGCCGAGATGGTCATGATGTCGGCGTAGGTATACATTTCGCGGACGATCTGTTTGATCGTCTTCGAAGCATAGCCCTCCTCGCGGGTCTTGATGAAATAGGCGTTCTCGGCGAAGCGCGCCGAGTCCATCAGGAGGGGCACGCCGTAACGGCGGCACAGTTCGGCCGTCTCGCGGATGTTGCGCATCGACACGGGCTGGCCTCCGGCCGTGTTGTTGGTGACGGTGAGCACTACGCACGGGACCTTTTCGCGGGGATTGTCGCGGAGCACCGTTTCGAGCTTGCGGAGGTCCATCTCGCCCTTGAACGGCAGTTCCAGCTGCGTGTCGGCTGCGGCGTCGATCGTGCAGTCCACGGCGTGGCAGCGGCGGAACTCGATGTGGCCCTTCGTGGTGTCGAAATGCGAGTTGCCGGGGACGATGTCGCCTTCTTTGAGCAGCACCGAGAAGATCACGTTCTCGGCGGCGCGTCCCTGGTGCGTGGGCAGCAGCCACGGCATGCCGAACAGGTCGGCGACCGTTGTTTTGAGCCGGAAGTAGGACGACGCCCCGGCGTAACTCTCGTCGCCGGTCATCATCGCGGCCCATTGGCGGTCGGACATCGACCCCGTGCCCGAATCGGTCAAAAGGTCGATCGTCACCTGGTCTGCACGCAGTTTGAAGAGGTTGTAACGGGCTTCTCGAATCCACTCCTCCCGCTCGGCGCGCGAGGAGGTGCGGATGGCCTCGGTCATCTTGATTTTGTAGGGCTCGGCATATGGAAGTGTCATCGCGTATGGCAGGTTTTAGATTATGGGTTGTCTGTATTCTTAACCAAATTTACGAATTTTTTTCTATATTTGTAAAACGGGCATCCTATTTGTTCGGAGTTGTGCTGAATTTAATTCCCCGGATACGATGCGAAAATACCGCTGCACTTACTGCGAATACATCTACGATCCCGTGCTGGGCGACCCCGAACACAACGTAGGGCGGAACACACCCTTCGATGCCCTTCCCGACGATTGGGTGTGCCCCGTCTGCGGCAAGGGCAAGTGGGCGTTCGAAGCGATGGAAGACCAAAAAACCGATGATATATGATTTCGTTTATCCACTTTTTAATACCCCTGATTATGGCAACGACCGATGCCGCTCCCGGGGCGCGTTTCACGCCGCAGGACCTGCCTTATGCGTACAATGCGCTCGCACCCGCGATCTCCGAGGAGACGATGCGCTACCACCACGACAAGCACTATGTGGGCTATGTCAACAAACTCAACGAACTGATCGTCGACACGCCCTTTGCCGGGCAGCCGCTCGAAGACATCATCCTTTCGGCCGACGGGGCGATCTACAACAACGCCGCGCAGGCCTGGAACCACGAGTTTCTCTTCGAGGAATTCTCGCCCAACCCCCAGGCGAAGCCTTCGGGCGAACTGCTGGAGGCCATCAACCGGGATTTCGGGTCGTTCGACGAACTGAAGGTCCAGATGAACCGCGCTGCCGCGGGCCTTTTCGGTTCGGGCTGGGTGTGGCTCGCCGAGGACCCGTCGGGACGGCTGGCTATCGTCAGCGAGCAGAACGCCGGCAACCCGATGCGCCATGGCATGAAACCGCTGTTGACTTTCGACGTGTGGGAGCATGCATACTACATCGATTACCGGAATCGCCGCGCCGATGCCGTCGATGCCCTCTGGGGTATCGTCGACTGGAAGGTTGTGGGTGACCGCTACGCTAAAAAATAGGCGGTTCCGCCGATGTTCGATGCCGTTCCCGGAAAGGAACGGCATTTTTGTATTTCGGGGGCAGGCTGCAATTCGCGCTTATGTAATCAATATTCGCCATTTTGTTATCTTTTTGGTTCGCCAACGCGTTTTTCCATAATAAAAAATGTATCTTCGCAACGCAGAAAATTTCAATCGGACCAAATGCAGGGGAGAATTCAGCTTATTTTGATCCTGTCGCTCTTCGTACTGGCGGGGAGTCTGGAGGGTACGTCGTTCCGCAGCGATGCGGGAAAAGTACACCCGGCCCTGAAGGTGTCGATGCTCTCCGATTCGCACACCGCGGTCCACAATTACTTTTCCGTAGCGATCTGCCCCAGTGCAACTTCCATCGAAACATCCATAGCCCCTTCGGATCATAAAGCCGTCGTGCGGCAGTTGGCCGGCGCCCGTGCCGCCGCATCGGCCGCCTACGACGTGCATACGGTGATGCGGACCTGTTTCAGGGCCCTGCATGCCGACGCCGTGGATTACTACGTCTTTTCCCTGGGACGCATCCGGATTTAGCCCTTTTTCGTCTGTTGCCTGTCGCCTGTTTCCCGGACCTCTGTCGTCCGCGGAGTGGGTGCGTGTTTCGACGTGTCGGAATTAAAATCGTAAAACAACTATATATTATGTATTTCACGCTATTGGTGGTCGTCATCCTTACGGCCATTGCGCTGGTCGCAGTCGCGCTGGGTATCGCCCGCGCCGTGTCGCCGCGTTCGTACAATCCCCAGAAAGGTGAGGCTTACGAGTGCGGCATCCCGACGCGGGGACGTTCGTGGATGCAGTTCAAGGTGGGTTACTACCTCTTCGCCATTCTCTTCCTGATGTTCGATGTTGAGACGGTGTTCCTCTTTTCATGGGCCGTCGTCGTGCAGGAACTGGGTGTCTACGGACTGGTCAGCATCCTTTTCTTTTTGGTAGTACTGATTCTGGGCCTTGCCTATGCATGGCGGAAAGGAGCTTTGGAATGGAAATAAAGAGACCGAAAATCAAGTCGATGAAGTATGAAGACTTCAACGACAACGAATACCTCGAACAGATGACGCACGAGCTGCGCGAAAACGGAACCAACGTGATCGTGGGGTGTCTCGACGAGGTGATCAACTGGGGCCGCAGCAACAGCCTCTGGCCCCTGACGTTTGCCACGAGTTGCTGCGGCATCGAGTTCATGTCCGTAGGCGCCGCGCGCTACGACTTTGCCCGGTTTGGGTTCGAAGTGGCCCGCGCCTCCCCGCGGCAGGCCGACTTCATCATGGTGGCCGGAACCATCACCCACAAGATGGCCCCGGTGCTCAAACGTCTCTACGACCAGATGGCCGACCCCAAGTACGTGATCGCCGTGGGCGGCTGCGCCATCAGCGGCGGGCCGTTCAAGAAGTCGTACCACGTGGTCAACGGCGTGGATAAGATTCTGCCCGTCGATGTCTATATCCCGGGATGTCCGCCGCGCCCCGAGGCGATGCTCTACGGCCTGATGCAGCTTCAGCGCAAGGTGAAGCTGCAGCGTTTTTTCGGCGGCGTGAACCGCCAGATCGACCAGCGGGAGTATGAAGAACTCCTCCGGCGCGACCTGACGGCGGGACAGGACGATTTGAATGTGGACGAAGAAGAAAAAAGAGAATTATGACCCTGACAGATAAAATAAAGACCTGGGAGCCTGCCGCCGTATGGTCCAAGGCCGGAGAAGGGATGTTCACCGTGCCTGCGGAGGCTTTTCGCGGCCTGGCCGAGCGCCTGAAGGCCGAAGGTTTCGATTTCCTGCGCAGCCTGACCGGCATGGACTGGGGCGAAGAGGGCTTCGGCGTGGTTTACCACCTCGAAGCGACCTCGACGGGCGAAAATGTCGTGCTGCGGACGCTGACCCCCGAGCGGGAACGCCCCGTCTTGCCTTCGGTATGCGACCTGTGGAAAACCGCCGAACTGAACGAGCGCGAAGTGTTCGACTTTTTCGGCGTTCGCTTCCTGAACCATCCCGACATGCGCCGCCTCTATCTGCGCGACGACTGGGTGGGATACCCCCTGCGCAAGGATTACGATCCGGCGTCGAATCCGCTCCGTATGAGCAACGAAGTGTCGAAGGATTCCGCCCCGACCATCGAACTGCAACCCGACGGCAGCTTCATCCGCGGCCGCAACGTGCTTTTCGAGGAGGAGGAGTACGTCATCAACGTAGGCCCCCAGCACCCGGCGACGCACGGTGTGCTGCGTTTCCGCGTGTCGCTCGAAGGCGAGATCATCCGAAAACTCGACGTGCACTGCGGCTACATCCACCGCGGCATCGAGAAGATGTGCGAGGCGCTGACCTATCCCCAGACGCTGGCCCTGACCGACCGTCTCGACTACCTCGGGGCTTCGCAGAACCGCCATGCGCTCTGCATGTGTATCGAGAAGGGGCTGGGCGTCGAGGTTTCGGAGCGTGTCCAGTACATCCGTACGATCATGGACGAATTGCAGCGCATCGACTCGCACCTGCTGTTCTTCGCCTGCCTCTGCATGGACATGGGTGCGCTGACAGCCTTTTTCTACGGTTTTCGCGACCGCGAGAAGGTGCTCGACATCCTGGAGCAGACGACAGGAGGCCGCCTGATCCAGACCTACAACACCATCGGCGGCGTCGAGGCCGACATCCATCCCGACTTTGTGCGTAAGGTCAAGGAGTTTATTGCCTACATGCGCCCGATGCTGCGCGAGTACCACGAGATTTTCACCGGCAACGTCATTGCGCAGGAGCGCCTGAAAGGTACGGGCGTGCTGACGCGCGAAGACGCCGTTTCGTTCGGCGCCACGGGCGGTACGGGCCGCGCTGCGGGCTGGGCCTGCGACGTGCGCAAACGCCACCCCTACGCCGTTTACGGCAAAGTGGATTTCGAGGAGGTGCTTTTCACCGAAGGCGACTGTTTCGCCCGCTACATGGTCCGCATGAAGGAGATCGAACAGAGCATGCGCATCATCGAGCAGTTGATCGACAATATTCCCGAAGGCGACTTCCGGCAGAAGATGAAACCGGTGATCCGCATTCCCGAGGGCAGTTACTACGCCGCCGTTGAGGGGAGCCGCGGTGAGTTCGGCGTCTTCATCGAGAGCCGGGGCGACAAGTTCCCCTACCGGGTGAAATTCCGCTCGACGGGACTGCCTCTGGTCGCCTGCCTGGAAACCATCGCCCGGGGAACGAAGATCGCCGACCTGATCGCCATCGGCGGTACGCTCGATTACGTGGTTCCGGATATTGACAGATAAAAAAGAGTTAATATGTTCGATTTCTCAATAATTACGAGCTGGGTCCACGGGTTGCTGACCTCTTTCATGCCCCTCGGACTGGCTGTTTTCATCGAATGCGTGATCGTCGGCGGCTGCCTGCTGCTGATGTACACGGTGATCGCCATCCTGATGATCTTCATGGAGCGCAAGGTCTGTGCGGCCTTCCAGTGCCGCCTGGGCCCGATGCGCGTGGGTCCGTGGGGTACGGTGCAGGTTATCTGCGACGTGTTCAAGATGCTCACCAAGGAGATCATCACCATCCGCCGTTCGGACAAGTTCCTCTACAACCTCGCCCCTTACATCGTTATCCTGGCATCGGTGCTGGCCTTCGCCTGCCTGCCGGTGAACAAAGGGCTGGAGGTGCTGGACTTCAACGTGGGCGTCTTCTTCATGATGGCCGCCTCGTCGATCGGTGTGGTCGGCATCCTGCTTGCCGGGTGGAGCTCCAACAACAAGTATTCGCTCATCGGCGCCATGCGAAGCGGCGCACAGATGATTTCGTATGAACTTTCCATCGGTATTTCGATCCTCACGATCATCGTGCTGACCGACACCATGCAGTTCTCCGAAATCGTGGCCCGGCAGGCCGACGGGTGGTTCCTCTTCAAGGGGCATATCCCGGCGCTCATCGCCTTTGTCATCTACCTGATCGCGGGCAACGCCGAGGTCAACCGCGGACCGTTCGACCTCCCGGAGGCCGAGTCGGAACTCACGGCCGGCTACCATACCGAGTATTCGGGCATGCACTTCGGCCTGTTCTACGTCGCCGAATTCGTCAACCTGTTCATCGTCGCGGGCGTCGCCGCCACCATCTTCCTCGGAGGCTGGATGCCGCTGCACATTGCGGGCTGGGAGGGCTTCAACACTGTGATGGACTACATTCCGGGTTTCGTGTGGTTCTTCGGCAAGGCCTTCTTCGTGGTGTGGCTGCTCATGTGGATCAAGTGGACCTTCCCCCGCCTGAGGATCGACCAGATCCTGACGCTCGAATGGAAATATCTGGTTCCCATCGGCCTCGCCAACCTGCTGCTGATGGTTATCGTCGTCGTCTTTAAACTGCATTTCTGATTATGATGAATTATATCAAAGGTCTTTTCCACGGACTGGGAAGCCTTATGACGGGACTTAAAGTGACGGGACGCGAGTTTTTCACCCCCAAGATCACCGAGCAATACCCCGAGAACCGGGCCACGCTGAAGATGTTCGACCGTTTCTGCGGCGAGTTGACGATGCCCCACGATGCCGGGGGCAACAACAAGTGCATCGCCTGCGGGCTCTGCCAATCGGCCTGTCCCAACGAAACCATCCGCATCACGACCGAGACGGTCACCGACCCCGAGACGGGCAAGAGCAAAAAACGGCTGGCGCTCTACGAATACGACCTGGGGGCGTGCATGTTTTGCCGCCTGTGCGTCAACGCCTGCCCGACGGGTGCGATCCGCTTCTCGACCGATTTCGAACACGCCGTCTACACGCGCGAAAAACTGGTTAAACAACTCAATAAACAGTAGGTCATGGAAATTACACTCGAACTCATTGTTTTCGTCATTCTCGCGCTGTTTATCGGCGTGAGCGCGATACTTGCCGTGACGACCAAACGCATCCTGCGCGCCGCGACCTACCTGTTGTTCGTCCTGTTCGGCACGGCGGGCATCTACTTCCAGCTCAACTATTCGTTCCTCGGAGCGGTGCAACTGCTGATCTACGCCGGCGGTATCACCGTGTTGTACGTCTTCTCGATCCTGCTGACATCGAGCCAGGGCGACAAGACCGAGGACCTGAAAGGCTATAAACTCTTCGTGGGACTGGCCGCCACGCTGGCCAGCCTCGGCATCTGCCTCTGGATCACGCTCGGCCACAACTTCCTGCCTTCGCATTTCGAGCACGGCGAACTGGATGTGCGGACCATCGGGCATGCGCTGATGAGCAGCGAAAAATTCGGTTACATACTGCCCTTCGAGGTTATCAGCCTGCTGCTGCTGGCCTGCATCGTCGGCGGTATCCTCATCGCCCGCAAACGCTAAAAAAGTACGACTATGATACACATGGAATACTACCTCGTTGTCTCCACGATCATGATGTTCGTGGGCATCTACGGATTCGTCACGCGCCGCAACCTGCTGGCGATGCTGATCTCCGTCGAACTGATCCTCAATTCGGTGGACATCAACTTTGTGGTCTTCAACCGCTTCCTCTTCCCCGAGCAGCTCGAAGGGTTCTTCTTCACCCTTTTCGCCATCGGAATCAGCGCCGCGGAGACTGCCGTGGCTATCGCCATCATCATCAATATCTACCGCAACATCCGCAACATCGGAGCCAAGAGCCTGCGGGAAATGAAGTGGTAACGGCCCGAAAAAACGACATTCTATGGAATATACGATTCTGATTTTGTTGCTGCCGCTGCTGAGCTTCCTTTTCCTGGGGCTTGCGGGCATGAAACTCCGGCCTGTGGCGGCGGGCGTCGTCGGTACGGCGGTGCTGGCCGTCGTGGCGCTGCTGAGCTATTACACGGCTTTCGAATACTTCACCGCCGGGCGCGACGCCGCGGGCGTGTTCCCGACCCTCGTGCCGTGGAATACGGTGTGGCTGCCCATCGGCGGAGAGTTGCACATCGACCTGGGCATCCTGCTGGACCCGATTTCGGTGATGATGCTCGTGGTGATCTCCACGGTTTCGCTGATGGTCCACATCTACTCTTTCGGTTATATGAAGGGCGAACGGGGTTTCCAGCGTTATTACGCGTTCCTGTCGCTCTTTACGATGAGCATGATCGGGCTGGTCGTCGCTACGAACATTTTCCAGATGTACCTCTTCTGGGAGCTGGTGGGCGTCAGCTCTTACCTGCTGATCGGTTTCTACTATACGAAGAGGGAGGCTGTGGCCGCGTCGAAGAAGGCCTTTATCGTGACGCGTTTCGCCGACCTGGGTTTTCTCGTCGGCATCCTCGTCTACGGTTACTACGCCGGAACGTTCTCCTTTACGCCCGAAGCGAACCTGCTGGTGGCCGCCGGGGCGATGATTCCGCTGGCGCTGGGGCTGATGTTCATCGGCGGTGCGGGCAAGAGCGCCATGTTCCCGCTGCATATCTGGCTGCCCGATGCGATGGAGGGTCCGACCCCCGTGTCGGCCCTGATCCATGCCGCGACGATGGTCGTGGCGGGCGTCTACCTCGTAGCGCGGATGTTCCCGCTCTTCATCGGTTATGCGCCCGAAGTGCTGCACTGGACAGCCTATATCGGGGCCTTTACGGCACTGTATGCGGCCGTTGTAGCCTGCGTGCAGAGCGACATCAAGCGCGTCCTGGCGTTCAGCACCATTTCGCAGATCGGCTTCATGATCGTGGCGCTGGGCGTCTGCACTTCGACCGACCCGCACACCGGCGGACAGGGTTACATGGCATCGATGTTCCACCTCTTCACCCACGCCATGTTCAAGGCCCTGCTGTTCCTCGGCGCGGGGTGTATCATTCATGCGGTACACTCCAACGAGATGTCGGCCATGGGCGGCCTGCGGCGTTATATGCCGCTGACCCATGCGACGTTCCTCGTGGCGTGCCTCGCCATTGCGGGCATCTGGCCCCTGAGCGGCTTTTTCTCGAAGGACGAGATTCTCACGGCCTGCTTCTCCTTCAGCCCCGTGATGGGGTGGCTGATGACCGCTATTGCGGGACTTACGGCCTTCTACATGTTCCGGCTCTATTACGGCATTTTCTGGGGTAAGGAGAACAGCGAACTGCATGCGCGCCACACGCCGCACGAAGCGCCGCTGACGATGACCCTGCCGCTCGTGTTCCTGGCAGCCGTGACCTGCGTGGCGGGATTCATCCCCTTCGGGGAGTTAGTGTCGAGCGACGGCGCGGCCTATGCGATCCATATCGACCGGAGCGTCGCCGCCGTGAGCCTCTGCGTCGCCGCGGCGGCCATCGCGCTGGCGACGTGGATGTACGCCCGCGACCGGCAGCCCGTGGCTGACAAACTGGCCGCGACGTTCAGCGGTCTGCACCGGGCGGCTTACCACCGGTTCTACATCGACGAAATCTACCAGTTCATTACCCACCGGGTGATTTTCGCCTGCATCTCGACCCCTATTGCGTGGTTTGACCGCCATGTGGTCGACGGCTTTATGAATTTCCTGGCCTGGGGCACGAACGGCGTCGCCTATGCGATTCGCGATATGCAGAGCGGCAGCGTGCAGCGTTACTGTATCTGGTTTCTCGGCGGTGCGCTGGGCCTTACGATCCTGATTCTTCTAATCTGTTAATCCGAACGAGTTATGAATATACTATCTCTGTTTCCAGCTGTTCCGCTCGTGATGATGCTGGGTCTGTGGCTCTCGAAGTCGACGCGGCAGATTCACGCCGTGATGGTTGCGGGTTCTTCGCTGCTCGTGGCGCTGGCCGTCGTGCTCGTGGTGCAATACCTCGGCCTGCGCGGCGCCGGCGAGACGGCTGCAATGCTCTTCACCGAAAGTCATGTCTGGTATGCGCCGCTCAACATCCACTATGCCGTGGGCGTCGACGGAATCTCGGTGGCAATGCTGCTGCTGTCGGCCATCATCGTCTTCACGGGCACGTTCGCCTCGTGGCAGATGAAGAGCGACATCAAGGCCTATTTCCTCTGGTTCTGCCTGCTGAGCGTAGGTGTGTTCGGATTCTTTATTTCGGTCGACCTCTTCACGATGTTCATGTTCTACGAGGTGGCGCTGATTCCGATGTACCTCTTGATCGGCGTCTGGGGCAGCGGGCGCAAGGAATACGCCGCCATGAAGCTGACGCTGATGCTCATGGGCGGTTCGGCGCTGCTGCTGATCGGTATCCTGGGCATCTACTTCGGTGCGGGGGCGACGACGATGAACATCCAGGAGATCGCCGCGCTGCACAACATCCCCGTCGCGTTGCAGCGTATCTGGTTCCCGCTGGTATTCGTCGGTTTCGGGGTGCTGGGCGCGCTGTTCCCGTTTCATACGTGGAGCCCCGACGGCCATGCTTCGGCGCCGACCGCCGTGTCGATGCTTCATGCCGGCGTGCTGATGAAACTGGGCGGATACGGCTGTTTCAGAGTCGCTATGTACCTTTTGCCCGAAGCGGCGCAGGAACTGAGCTGGATATTTATCATCCTGACAACCATTTCCGTCGTCTACGGCGCTTTCTCGGCCTGCGTGCAGACCGACCTCAAGTACATCAACGCCTACTCCTCGGTGTCGCACTGCGGACTGGTACTGTTCGCCGTGCTGATGATGAACACCACGGCCGGTACGGGCGCCGTGCTCCAGATGCTGAGCCACGGATTGATGACGGTCCTGTTCTTCGCCCTGATCGGCATGATTTACGGCCGTACGCATACGCGGGACATCCGCCAGTTGAGCGGGCTGATGAAGGTGATGCCGTTCCTCGCCGTCGGGTATGTGATTGCGGGCCTTGCCAACCTCGGACTGCCGGGCCTGAGCGGCTTTGTCGCCGAGATGACCATCTTCAACGGCGCGTTCATGAATGCCGACACGTTCCATCGCGTGGTGACCATCATCGCCTGCACGTCGATCGTCATTACGGCGGTCTACATCCTGCGGGTGGTCGGAAAAATTCTCTACGGGACGTGTGAAAACCCGGAACACCTGAAGCTCTCCGACGCCACGTGGGACGAGCGGCTGTCGGTCGTCTGCCTCGTCGTCGCCATTGCCGGCATGGGCCTCGCGCCGCTGTGGGTGAGCGACATGATCCGCGGCAGCGTTTCGGAGGTTATTACGCACATAATGAACTAAGCGAACTATGGATTACACCTCGATATTTACGCTGATGCGGGCCGAAGTGACCCTCACGGCGATTCTCGTCCTGCTGTTTCTCTACGACCTCATGGCCGGGGAGCGCGGACGCCGCTATTTCTCGGCTGTGGCCTGCTCCCTGATGGTGGTGCAGGTCGTCGTGAACCTCGTTCCGGCTGCGGCGGGCGAAGCCTTCGGCGGCATGTTCCAGTATACGCCGATAGACGGTATCGTCAAGAGCATGCTTTCCGTCGGGGCGCTCATCGTTTTCCTGCAGTCCGACACGTGGCTGCGCCGCGAGGACACGCGCCACAAGCAGGGCGAATTTTACATTCTGACGCTCTCGACGCTGCTGGGCATGTACTTCATGATCGGTGCGGGCAATTTCCTGCTGTTCTTCATCGGGCTGGAGCTGGCTTCCGTGCCGATGGCCTGCCTGGTGGCTTTCGACAAATACAAACGCTATTCGGCCGAGGCCGGGGCGAAATACATCCTCTGCGCCCTGTTTTCGAGCGGTTTGATGCTTTACGGCATTTCGTTCCTCTACGGGACCACCGGGACGCTCTATTTCGACGATATGGCCGCGCGCATAACCGGTTCGCCGTTGCAGGTGATGGCCCTGGTTTTCTTCTTCTCCGGCCTCGGGTTCAAGATTTCGCTCGTGCCCTTCCACCTCTGGACGGCGGATGCTTACCAGGGTGCGCCGACGAACGTGACTTCCTACCTTTCGGTGGTTTCGAAGGGCGCTGCGGCGTTTGTCCTGCTGACGGTGCTTATCAAGGTTTTTGCCCCGATGGTCCGGGAGTGGCAGACGCTGCTCTATGTCGTGACGGTGCTGAGCATTACCGTCGCTAACCTCTTCGCCATCCGCCAGAAGGACCTCAAGCGTTTCATGGCCTTCTCGTCGATTTCCCAGGCCGGATACATCATGCTGGCCGTTATCGGCGGCAGCGCCATCGGCATGACCTCGCTGGTCTTCTATGTGCTGGTATACATGGCTGCGAACCTTGCTGTATTCGGCGTGCTGTCGGTCGTTGAGCAGCACAGTGACGGCAAAGTCGGACTGGAGGATTATAACGGATTTTCCCGTACCAATCCCCGTCTGGCCGTGCTGATGACCCTTGCGCTGTTCTCGCTGGCGGGAATTCCGCCTTTCGCCGGGTTCTTCTCGAAATTCTTCGTCTTCGCCGCGGCTTTCAAGGACGGGTTCCACCTGCTGGTTTTCATCGCCCTGATCAATACGGTGATTTCGCTCTATTACTACCTGCTGATCGTCAAGGCGATGTATATTACGCCCAACGATACGCCGATCGCAACGTTCCGCAGCGACCGCTATACGCGTATCAGCCTTGTGCTCTGCATGGCCGGCGTGTTGCTGCTGGGCCTCGTCAGCGCGGTTTACGACGGTATCAATGCCTTTGCATTCGGGCTCTGACCGGATGCGGGAATATGCAATGCGAGGCACGGTTTTCCCGTGCCTCGCATTTTTTGTGGCGTTGTGCCGGTCGGAAAGGCTGTGCCGGTCGCCGGGATGTTATTTCCGTTTCTCGATGTCGAGCAGTTGCCCTTTGATGTCGAGACCCCCGGCATAGCCCGTGAGTTTGCCGTCGTAACCCAGCACGCGGTGGCAGGGGACGACGATGACGATGGGGTTGCGGTTGTTGGCCATGCCGACGGCGCGGAACGATTTGTTGTGGCCGATCTGTACGGCGATCTGTCCGTAGGTGCGCGTCTCGCCGTAGGGGATTGTCAGCAGCGCCTGCCATACGGTTTTCTGGAACGGGGTCCCGTCGGGCTCGAGCGGCAGCGTGAAATCGCGGCGCGTGCCGGAAAAGTATTCCCGGAGTTGCCGGGCTGCCTCCTGCAACAGGGGTGCAGAGGCGGGGTCGGCTGTGGATGTGGAGTTTTCGGGCGTTTCCGTGCCGAAACGGATGGAAGTGATGGCTTTGTCGGTTGCCGTGATCATCACCGGACCGACAGGCGTTTCGATCTGTAATGTGCGTGTCATAGTTTTTCAGCGTTATTTGTCAACTTCTTCAGGTAGTTCTTTCCGTTTCTGCGACCGGTCCCAATCCGGGGCAGGGCTGCGGGGCCGTTTTGGTGTCGCAGCAGCCGGGCAATCCGCATGCGACATGTCTCCGCCTGTTGTTTGCAGGCGGGGCGGTCGTATGCGCAAACACGGCCAGGGACGTGACAGCACCCGTCGGGTGTTGAAAAACCAGGCCGGACCGTTACAGGTTCCTCAGCGTATAGTCGATCATTTTCTGTCGGATGTGCGCCGTGGCGTCGGGCATCATCGAGTGGTTCTGATCGGGGTAAACCATCATGTCGTACTGCTTGCCGGCGCGGTTGAGCGCGCGGGTCATCTCGACGGTGTTTTGGAAATGGACGTTGTCGTCGGCAGTGCCGTGGATGATCAGCAGGCGGGTTTGCTTGTCGTCGAGCATCCGCGCGAAGTTGATCGGCGAATTGTCGTCGTAGCCCGCGGCGTTGTACTGCGGGAGGTTGTTGTAGATCTCGGTGTAGATCGTGTCGTAGTAGCGCCACGAGGAGACGGGGGCCACGGCGATCGCCATCTTGAACAGTCCGAGGCCCTTCATGGCGCAGCTAAGGGCCATGAATCCGCCGTAGGACCAGCCGTAGATGCCGATGCGCGCCGGATCGACATAAGGCTGTGCCGCCATGTAGCGGGCCGTCGAAAGCTGGTCTTCGACCTCCAGCGCACCCAGGCGGCCGTAGGTCTGTTTCTTGAATTTCTCGCCCCGGAATCCCGTGCCGCGGCCGTCGGCGCAGACCACGATGTAGCCTTTGTCGGCGAGGGCGTCCTCCCAGTCCATCGACCAGCGGTCGCGTACGGACTGCGAGCCGGGGCCCGAATACTGGGTCAGCAGCACGGGGTAGCGCTGCGAGGGGTCGAAGCCGCGGGGTTTGACGATATAGGCGTTCAGGCAGTCGCCGCGCTCGGTGGTGAAGGTGAAGAACTCCTTGACGGGGCGGTTTGCGGCGGCCAGCTCTTCGCGCAGTTCACGGCTGTCTGCCAGCGTGCGGATCGGTTTGCCCTGGGCGTCGCATATCTCCGTCAGGTTGGGCGTCGAGGCGTTGGAGAAGGTGGTGATGAAGTATTTCATCCCGGCGCTCGGGGCTGCGGTGTAGAAGCCCTCGCCCGTGGTGAGGCGTTGTTTATCCTTGCCGTCGAGGCGCACGCTGTAAAGGTTGCGGCGCAGCGGCGAAGTCTCGGTCGAGAGGAACCACACGCGTTTGCCGTCGGTTCCCACGACATCGGTCACCTCCCAGTCGCCTTTGGTTACCTGCTCGAGGATTCCCCGGCGGAGACTGTACAGGTAGAGGTGCATGTAGCCCGTGTGGCTCTCCTGCCGTACGAGGAAGCGATCCTTGTCCACGAAGGTCACGGTTTTGTCGTCCACGCGTTCGACGTATTGCTGTGCACGTTCGTCATAGACCGTACGCTGTGCCCCGTGGGGTTCGCAGACGAGCATCTCGAAGGTGTTCTGGCGGCGGTTGAGGCGGTAGTACCACGGCCGTCCGTCGGGCGTCCAGCCGATGCGGGGGATATATTGATCGGTTTCGGAACCCGTGTCGATGCGTTCTTTGGCGCCGGTTTCGAGGTCGGCGATCCAGAGTTGGACCACGGAGTTGCGTTCCCCGGCTTTGGGGTATTTGAACGAATAGGCGTGGTTGTAGAGTTTGCCGTCGAAGCGCATCATCTCCATCAGCGGCACTTCGCTCTCGTCGAAGCGCAGGTAGGCGATGCGGCGGCTGTCGGGCGAGAAGGCATATGCCTTCGTGATGCCGAACTCTTCTTCGTAGACCCAGTCGGTCGTGCCGTTGATGACCGTGTTCCAGGCTCCGTCGTCGGTGATGCGGCGTGTAGCCTGCGTGGCGATGTCGTAGACATAGAGGTCGTTGCGGTCGGAGTAGGCGATTTTCTGGCCGTCGGGCGAGAAGGAGGCGTCGCGCGGGGATTCGGCATCGCGCAGTACGGGCCGTACGGCGTTGTCGCGCACGAGCGAATAGGTGGTCGTATAGGAGTGGCGGTAGATCGGCTTGCGGCCCGAGGCGATCAGGATGGCCCGTTCGTCGGGTGAAAAAGCGTAGTCCGTAATGACGAGGTTCGGCGCGGGCGCGGGGAGCATGCTTTCGCCGGGGGCGGCGGAGGCGTAGCTGTAACGGAGGATGTTGTTGGCTTCGAGGGTGGTGTAATGCTCGCCGTCGGCCATCGAGCGGATGCCGTGCACCGATTCGTTGAGGCCCCGCAGGCGGGCGATTTCGGCGTATTCGTTCTGGGCGGCGGCTCCTGCTGTGCAAAGCAGGAGTGTGAATAGTGTTATTGCTCTGATATTCATCGGTTTATTTTGATTCTTGCAATAATGAGTCGATTGCCTGTGCGATCTCCCCGTCCATGGATTCGCTGTAACCTTCGAATACTTTCCGGACGATGTGGTGCCGGTCCAGCAGGATGAAAACAGGTACGGCCGGGGTGGGCAGGTATACTTTGACAACCTCTTCGGTTCCTACTAAAAGCGGGTATTTCAGTTTATTGTGTATGCTGTACATTTGGACGGAGTGCAGCGATTTTCCCCACGATTCGATCGCGGCGAGCGCAAAATCGGCTGGCTTGTACCGTTCGGTCAATTTGTTCAGGAACGGAATCGCTGTGTAACAGGCTCCGCAGCCGATGCCGGTGAAGTTAATCAGTACGATCTTGCCGTCGAAATCGCCGAGCGACACGTTTTTTTCGTTGGTTCCCGGAAGGTCCCATGCCGGGGCCTGATGGCCGAGGATCGAAAACGATGGCTTCGGGCGGTTCTTTTGCGCACCCTTGTAATGGACTTCGTAACCGGTCGGAAAATAGTCGGTCAGTTGCCAGTCGCTCCGGGGGAGTGTATTGATCGAGACCCGGGAAACGGTTGCGATGGTGGTCTGGTGCTCCATTTCACGCCGGATGCGGCAGGGCATTCCGTCCGATTTGCGAATCCATATCTCGTAAATGCTGCGCGGATCGGGCGATGGGTTGGGCATGTGATAGGCATGTCCGAAAAATTCGATCTGCCGCTCCTCGTCGACCGTGAGTTTGAAATGGTACATATCCCCGTTCTCCTCCAATTGTGTTTCGATCTTGTCAGAGGTCGTGAGCGCGTAGCGGAGGATATTTTCCGCATAGTTGAAGAAGGGCATGCTGACAGGCCGGAAAGGAAGCCGCAGCGTCGAGAAATCATCGGCTCCTACCGCTTTTTCGCTGTGCTCGATGTAGGCTTTGCGGACTCCGTCGTATCCGAAAAGCAGCCGGGTGGTATCCTTGGGGTCAAAGATCAGGAATTTTACACCGAGCGTCGTGTCGGTCGGATTGGCAAAGGCCTTGACGAACTGTTCGTGAACGGAGGGAATCGTGTCGTAGGGGGCGTATGCCATGCTGCGTATGTGGAAAGACGAAGTTTCGATCTGTTCCAGACTCCGAAGCACTTTCTGCAAATAGTCGGAGTTGTCGGCCTGGGCGAATGCCAGCGCCGGCAGCAGGGTTGCGAATAAAAGTGCTTTTTTCATCGGTGCCGTCGCCTATATGTCTTCTACGTCGAAATCGTAGCCGAGGCGTTTTCCGGTAACGAATTTCGAATTGTCCATCTTGGTGTTGAACTGGTCTACCGTCACGCGCTTGTTCTCCTCGTAGGGCGGCATCAGCAGGTCGAAATTCAGTGCGAAGGAGATCGCCGCTTCGAGAATGTTCACCAGCGCCTCCTGCTCGATCTCCGCTTTGCCGAAATCCGTCGCCCGCATCGAGCCCTGCTGCTTGCCTTCGACAAAATAGCGGTGTTCGCGGTTGATGAAGATGCGCCCGATCAGGTAGCCTTCGTCGGCGTTGCGGTTGAATTTGAACGAGTCGGAAAGGAAGTTGTAGATGTTGATGAGCCCGCAGTAGGAGTTGTCGCAGTCGCTTTGTACGTAGGGGTTTTGCCAGATGAGGTGGTTGGTGTCGAATTCGAAAACGTCGGTGTGCATCTGGAAAATCAGGATGTCGTTAGCCACCTGCAACTGGGCTTCGAATTTGCCGCGGTCGCGGTATTCGAGCCGCACGCGGCGGTCGAGTTTGCCGTCCAGTTCGTCGTCCATCTCCGAAGCCATCTCCAGCAGCGTTTCCTTCAGCAGGTTGAACGCTCCGAAGGTGTTGTCGAAAACCTTCTGCTTCAGCGTCGATTTGCGGATGATCGTATCGAGGATCTTTGCTCTCAGCGGGGTTGTATCCATGGTATGTAGGTTTATTTTATGCGTATTTCGCGCCCTGCGGCGATCTCTTCGTCGGGCCGGAGTTTATTGAGTTTTTCGATCGACCGCGTACGGATGGCGTAGGACTGGCCTACGGAGTAAGCCGTTTCGCCCCGGCGGCTGATGTGGTGCTTGGCGTTGCCCGTCCAGCGCTTCTGCTTGCGCTCGATATAGACCACCTCGCCCGTCACCGGCTGGGCCTTTTTGTCTTTCAGGTCGTTGAACTTGCGCAGGTTGCGCGGCGAGAGACGGAATTTCTGCCCGATGTTTTCGAACGTGTCGTTCTCCTTGGCCAGCACGTAGTGCACGCCGTTGGTGGCATAGACGTTGTAGCCCTGGTGGGCGTTGATCGTCACACGGTAGTTGTCGGGGTCGATGGCGCCTTCGGTCCGGGCGAGCTCTTCGACGCTGCTCTGCGACGAGAACCACTCTTCGGGATCGCGTTTCAGGCCGTAGCGCGAGGCGTAGAGTTGCGCGCCGTCGGGCCGGTCGAGCAGGAAAAGCTGGTTCTCTTCGATGATGCGGACGAGCCGCTGCGCATAGTCGGGGGCCGTAGCGTAGCCTGCGGCCTTCAGGCCCCGCGCCCAGCTTTTATAGTCGTTGGAAGGGTAGGCGAAGAGCGAATCGTAGCGCGGCTGCGAGTCGAGGAACTCGGCGTGGTCGCGGTACGACTCTTCGACCGAAGAGTAGGAGCGGAAACATTCGCCCTTCGCATCGTCGTCGTGGTAGACCTTGTCGCCCGTCCAGTTGCGCTTGCACTTGATGCCGAAGTGGTTGTTGGACTTCATCGACAGCAGGCTGTTGCCGCAGTCGGATTCGAGGATTCCCTGCGCCATGGTGATACTGGCGGGGATTCCGTAGCGTTCCATGTGGGCGATGGCGATGGGCATGTAGCGGCTGATATACTCTTCGCGCGTCTGGCGCACCTGCGCCCCGAGCTGTGCGAAACAGCAGAGGAGGATTCCCGAAAGGAGTATTGCTTTTTTGGAAAAAGTCATTATCTTTGTTTAATCGTTACCGACAAAGGTATAACTTTCCGGCGAAAATTACAATAATACTATAAAGCTATGTTTACCGAAAACGCGAACCGTATTTTCAATCAGTCCATCGAAGAGTATCATCGCTGGGACGATGTGGATCATCCGATCGACAACCCGTATGCACCGGGTTCGATCGATCATCTGCTCTACCACAAGAACTGGATAGATACGGTACAGTGGCACTTGGAGGACATTATCCGCGATCCGGCCATCGACCCCGCGGAGGCGCTGAAGATCAAACGCCGCATCGACAAGTCGAACCAGGACCGTACGGACATGGTGGAATACGTGGATTCCTACCTGTTGGACAAATACAAGGACGTGAAGCCCGTAGAGGGCGCACGGCTCAACACCGAGACCCCGGCCTGGGCCATCGACCGCCTGTCGATCCTCGCGCTGAAAATCTACCACATGGCGCGCGAGGCGGAGCGTACGGACGTGGACGAGGCGCACCGCGCAGCCTGCCGCAAGAAACTGGACGTGCTGCTTGCGCAGCAGGTCGACCTTTCGGGGGCCATCGAAGAACTGATCGAGGATATCGAGGCGGGACGCAAGTACATGAAGACGTATAAACAGATGAAGATGTACAACGACCCTGCGCTGAATCCGGTGCTCTATGGTCAGAAAAAATAGAGGTGTAACGACGAATGGCAGGACGGACAACGACCGGGCGGGCGGCGCAGCGAGCGGCGTAACAGCCCGGCCGGATGTGCTTCCGCGTCATTTGCTGGTGATCCGGACTTCGGCGATGGGCGATGTGGCGATGTTGCCGCATGCGCTCCGGGCGCTGATGGCCGCTTATCCCGGCCTGCGGGTCACGGTGGCGACGCGGGCGATGTTCAGGCCCTTCTTCGAGGGGTTGGATGTCGGGTTTCTCGATGTCGATACCCAGGGCGCCCACCGTTCCCTCGTGGGGATGTGGCGGCTGGCTGCCCAGGCCCGGCGGCTGGGCGTGGATGCCGTGGCCGACGTGCACGACGTACTGCGTTCGAAGACGTTCCGTTTGCTGATGCGGCTGCACGGCGTTCCCGAGGCTTCGATTTACAAGGGGCGCGCCGAAAAACGGGAGTTCATCCGCTGCGGAGGCCGCGGCATGGAGCCGCTGCGCCACACGGTGCTGCGCTACTGCGACGTTTTCCGGAAGTTGGGTTTCGTGCTGGACGATCCTGCGCCCGCCGTGCATCGGGAACGTCCCAATCCTTTCGGGGAGAAACACGGTGTGTGGGTCGGGTTCGCACCCTTCTCGGCACACCGGGGCAAGACTTATCCCGACGGGCAGAGCCGCGAACTGGTGCGGATGCTCTCGGAGCGTTACGACCGGGTTTTCATCCACGGGGGCGGAGGCGGCGAGCAGGTGTTCGCCGAAGAGATGGAACGCGCATATCCCAACGTTACGGCCTTGTACGGCAAAGTCCGTTTTGCCGGGGAGATGGACCTCATCGCCAACCTGGATTGCGTGGTATCGATGGATTCGCTGGTCATGCATCTGGCGTCGCTCGTGGCGACGCCCGTGGTGTCGGTATGGGGCGCGACGCACCCCGGACTGGGATTCCTCGGCTACGGGGTGTCGCAGGAGGGAATTTTGCAGGCCGACATGGCTTGCCGGCCCTGTTCGGTTTTCGGCAACAAGCCCTGCCGTTATGGGGACTATCGCTGCCTGAAGGCAGTGACCCCGGAAATGGTCGCCGAACGGGTGGCGAAGATTGTGGCAACTGTCCGGACTGTTCCGGAAACAGATAAATAAACTAAAACGTAACCAGGTTCCGGGACGATTTCCCGGAGCGATACCGGACGGGAAACGGGGCTGAGAATCAGTTCCCGGTTTCTGTTTTGGATTTTGATTCCTCTTATTTTGGCTCCCCGGTTCCGGGGCATCGTATTTCATTTTCGTGAAATCGCATTTTTTGGTTACGTACAGGGTTCGTCCCATTCGTACTTATTATAACCGACCTGATGAACTTATGAAGAAACTTTATCGCTATCTCCTGATTTTAGCCGCGTTTGCGGCAGCCGGCGGCTGTTCGTCCGATAAGGAAGAGACCGGAAATCCCGATGTTCGATTTTATGCAACGCCGGCTTCGCTGAACTTCGAAGCCGGAAAAAACGCATTGCAACTGAATATCTCGACGACGGCGCATTGGAAAATAACGTGTGACGACACGTGGCTGAGCGCCGCCCCGTCGGAAGGCACGGGCTCGGCGAAGGTCGAAATTACGGCACAGGCGAATCCGCTGACCCAGCCGCGCACGTCGTCGCTGACGATCGCATACGGCGGCGCGGAGCCGGCGGTGATTCCCGTTTCCCAGAAAGTGGACGGGGAGGAGCAGGTCGACCTGTTCGGCTCGACCGGGGAGATGAAAACTTTCCTGAAAGCGCGTGTCGACGCCTGTAATTATGCCGAGTCGGTGACGACGACTGCCGGAGGCATGCTGAAATTCGGGTTCAAGGGCGCTGCGACGCGCGGCGTAAAGAAAGAGTCGATTCCCGTCTTTGCGGTAAATAATAACGGTTACTGGGCTGCGGACGGCGCCGCGACATCGGTGAAGGCCGATGCGGAGGCTCTGCGGGGCGGGGCGTCGCCTGAGGTGACCATGACTCCGGGCGGCAAGATCGCCCTGGACGGAGCCGATACGGGTATTGCCGCTCCTGCGGGCGGGACCGTCGACCTGCGCTGTGTGCTCAATACGGGGAAATACATCTGTTTCGTCTTCGCCGACGGCGAGGTTATCCGGATCGGCAGCGAGCTCGACGGAACCTTCAATCCGCCGCTTCCCGCGGGAGGCAAATCACTCAAGATACTTTTTATCGGCAACAGCTTTACGGTCGACGCCACGGAGCACCTGCCGGGAATGCTCGAAAGCGCCGGGATTACCCATATCCGGATGGTGAGGGCCTACCACGGCGGTTACAAGCTGCCCGAATTTTTCGAGAATTACGCTGCGCCGGACATCTGCACCTATTATTACTGCGAGCCGGGCGCGACGAAGTGGACCAACGACGGAACGCTGAACCGGTCGCTCAAGAGCATTGTCGAATCGGATACGTGGGACATCGTGACGTTGCAGGAGCACACCGGTTCGTACTATGCGTGGGAGTGGGACGAGACCGAGCGGGGCGCGATATCGGGACTTTGCGACTACATCCAGCAGGCACAGCCCCTCGACCGGCCCACGATCGGTTACATCATGGCACAGGCGTACGGAGCTTCGTCTGATTATTATCCGAAGTATTTCCCCAATCAGCAGGCGATGTTCGGGGCGATCGTGGCGCAGGTGCGGAAGATCACCGCGCAGACGTGCATCGACATCGTGGTCCCCTCGGGAACGTCGTTGCAGAACCTGCGGACCTCGTCGCTGAACAAGGACAACGGGATGGATCTCACGCGCGACTCCTACCACATGGATTACGGAATCAGCCGTTATGCTGCGGCAGCGACGGTGTTCCGGACGCTCGTCACACCCTGTACGGGTGTCAGCGTCGAAGGAAACGGCTACCGCTATTCGGCCGGCAGCACTTCGCCGACCGGCTATTCGACACCGGTTACCGATGCCAACGCCCCGGTGGCGATCCGGGCGGGGCTGGAAGCCTGCCGTGAGCCGTATGCGGTTACGGATATGAGTAAATTCTGACGGACATGCAGAATTGTTTACGGGATTCGGAACTCGTCGTGATGATGCAGAACGGCGACAAAGCAGCGTTCGGAGTGCTTTTCGACCGCTACTACGACCTGCTGCATACGTTTGCCAAACATATTATCAAGGATTCTGCCGTGGCGGAGGACATTATCCAGAACGTCTTCGTCAAGATGTGGATGCGCAAGGAGCAGGTCAACTCGAAGCTCTCGGTGCGCAACTACCTGCTGGTGGCTACGCGCAACGAGTTGTTCGACTACATGCGGCTGCGGTATAATCTGCTGCGCAGCGACATCAACGATGCGATGCTCAACGTCGCCGACACGGATACGGATGTTTACGACTATGTGGATGTCCGCGAACGGGTCGGGTTCATCGACTCGGTGATGCGCTCGATGCCGGACAAGCGCCGCGAGATATTCGCCATGCGTTACGACCGCAACATGACCAACGCCGAGATCGCCCGGGCGCTGAATCTCTCGATCCGCACGGTCGAAAAACACGTCGACCTGGCGATCAAGCAGATTCGAAAGACAATCTCCGTCGTGATGCTGTTCTTCGTGATGTTCTCCTGAAAAAAGACGAAACCCTATGGATACCAAGAAAAATATATCGCGTGAATTGCTGCTGAGCTACATGCAGGATAAATGTACGGAAGCCGAGGCGCAGCAGGTACGCATGTGGTTGCGGGAGCGGCTGAAAGACCCCGGAATGGACCAGATGTTCAGCGACCTGCTGGATGCCACCGAGATCGAATACGACCCCGAGGGAAAGGAGCGCGTGCGCCGCAAACTGGATTCGATCCTTTCCGCCTGTCCCGCTCCGAATTCCCCCCCCCGCAGGAGTAGCGCCCGGTGGTGGCGGACACCCTTGCGTATAGCCGAATACGCAGCCGTCGTCGTTTCCGTAGCCCTGGCTTTTCATTACAGGCATCAGGCCGCTACCCCGCGCGAATGGGTGGAGGTCTATGCCGATATGGGCGAGCGGCGCGAGATCGTATTGCCCGACAGTTCCCACGTGTGGCTCAACGCGGGAACCAAACTCATCTATCCCAAAGAATTTAACCGGACGATCAGGCAGGTCTACCTGTCGGGCGAAATGTTCGCCGATGTCCGGCACGACGAGGACCGTCCGTTCATCGTCTCGGCCGACCGGCTGGAGGTGACGGTCCTCGGCACGCAGTTCAACTTCAAATCGTATCAGGAGGACGTGAAGTCGGAGGTGAGCCTCGTGCACGGAAAGGTGTCGGTCAGCCTCAAGGCGTCGAAAATGAACGGGAAACTCACCCTCGAGCCCGGAGATATTCTCCGCTTCAACAAGACCAACAATCACATCGATTTTCTGAATTTCGATCCCGATTCCTACGCGAACTGGATCGACAACGACAATTTCTTCTTCGTGGAGCAGACCCTGGGCGACATCGTCGCCGACCTGCGCCGCCACTTCGCCGTCGATATCATCGTCACGGACAAGTCGCTGTGCGGGGAGACCTACTATGCGTCGTTCATCAACAACGAGTCGCTCGACGAAATCCTCGCTGCACTCAACAAGGACCTCCTGTTCTCGGTCCGCAAGGAGGCCGAGGTCTATTACATATCGCCACCCCTAAAATAACCATACCATGTAGTAAGCGAAAAACAGATGGAAACCTCAATGACCTATTTCTTTAAACTTCAAATTTCAATGTAATGAATAAACTTTTACCTTCCGTGAAAAGTTTAATCACGCTTGTCGCAGTCCTGTGCTTCATGTTCCAGGCTTCTGCGGCGCAGGCCCAGAAGGTGAGCCTGTCGGTCCGTAATGTGACCATCAAAGCGGCGATTGAACGCCTGCAAAAGGATTATGGCTATTCGTTCGTCATCAAGACGAAGGATGCCGATGTAAACAAGAAAATCACCCTGGATGTCAAAAACGAGGAGATCGGCGTCGTTGTCGGCAAGATGTTCGCCGGACAGAATGTCGTGAGCAGCGTCGAGGGCAAGATGATCGCCATCGTATCCACGCCCGCAAAGGAGGAGCCGGCCGGCCGCGCTTCGGCCAATGCGGTCGTGAAGGGCGTGGTCAAGGACAGCGCCGGAAACCCGATCACGGGCGCTACGGTGATTGTCGACGGCACGACGATCGGCGCTACCACCGACCTCGACGGTTCGTTCTCGGTCAAGGTGGGCGGGCGCAAGGACATTCGCCTGATCGTCTCCTACCTCGGCCTGAAGACCAGGGAAGTTGCGGTCGGCGACCCGTCTCGGTTCTATGAAGTCCGTCTCGAAAACGACAACATGGCGCTCGACGAGGTGGTCGTTGTCGGTTACGGTACGCAGCGCCGCAGCCTGGTGACCAACGCCATCAGCCAGTTCAAACCCACGGAAGAGAACATGCGCAGCGTGATGTCGCCGTCGGAACTGCTCCAGGGCCGCATCGCCGGTGTGTCGATCTCCACCAGTTCGGGTAACCTCGGTTCGGCCGAGAAGATGAGCATCCGCGGTTCGTCGTCGCTCAGCGCGAGCAACGAGCCGCTTTACGTGATCGACGGTATTCCGTTGTCGAACAACTCCGCGTCGCTCTATTCGTTCGGCGAGAGCATGAGTTCGCTGGCGACGCTCAACCTCACGGACATCGAGTCGATCGAGGTGCTGAAGGACGCCGCGTCGGCCGCCATCTACGGTTCGCGCGCCACCAACGGCGTCGTGCTGATCACCACCAAGCAGGGCCGCGAGGGCAAATCGGAGATCAAGGTAAACTACGGTTTCAGCATCACGCAGTTCGCCAACAGGAACCGCCGCGAATACGTCGACTCGAAACAGTATGTCGAGGTTTTCAACGAAGGTGTCGACAACTACAACCGCCAGAACGGATTCACGGTCAACAACTCGGGCTATGTCAAGCACATCCAGAATCCCTACGGGAACATGCCCGACACCGACTGGCTCGACCTGATCACCCGCCTCGGGCAGTCGCACTACCTCGACCTGTCGTTCTCGGGCGGCAACGCCAAGACCAAATACTACCTTTCGGGAAGCTACAATTACCAGGAGGGCGTCATCAAGACGAACGACATTTCGAAGGTCAACCTCAAATCCAACATCAGCCATGAGATGTTCAAATGGCTGAAGGTGGGCGCTAACATCAGCGGCAACTACCTGCACAACAACCGTATCCCGGGCGCCGACCTCGGATCGACGATCATCGGCCGCGCCGTACAGCAGCGTCCTTTCGACCGCCCCTACAAGCCCAACGGCGACTATTACACGGGCGGAACCGACGAGCTGCTGCTGCACAACGCCGTGCAGATTCTCGCCGAGGAGACCTCCTATACGGACAACTACCGTTTCATCGGCTCCTTCTGGGCCGAGGCGCAGATTATCGAGGGCCTGAAGGTCAAGGCGTCGTACAACAACGACTCGGCCTACACCTACGACTACGTCTATTACAACCAGAACCACCCCTATGCCGCCGATAACGGCCGTATCCTGGACCGTAACCGGTTCGTGATGACCAATACGATCGACCTCTACGCCAACTACGACCGCAAGCTCGGCGAGGATTTCGAATTGGGCGCCATGGTGGGCCACTCGTTCCTCAAGACGAAGAGCCGCACGTCGTATATCGACGCGCAGAACTATCCCTCGCCCGCATTCGACGTAGCGAGCGTGGCCGCCAATATCGTCGGCGCCAGCGCCGGACTGTCGGAATATGCCATCGAGTCCTATTTTGCCCGTCTGAGCATCGCCTACAAGGATCGTTACGTGGTCAATGCGACGATCCGTACCGACGGTTCGTCGCGGTTCGCTCCCGACAGCCGCTGGGGCTGGTTCCCCTCGGTGTCGGTCGGCTGGAATGTCTCGAACGAGCCGTTCTGGGATGCCGATAAGACCGAACTGAAAATCCGTGCCAGCTATGGCCGTACGGGTAACCAGGACGGAATCAGCAACTACGGATGGCAGGCCCTGATCAGCGGCGGCGTCAACTACGGCGGGCAGAGCGGTATTGCCATCTCGTCGAGCGGCAACGATAAACTGACGTGGGAGACCGCCGACCAGTACAACGCCGGATTCGACCTGAGTTTCCTGGGCGGCAAGATCAACATGATCGCCGACGTTTACCTGAAAAATACGAACAACCTGCTTTATTCGAAGCCCGTGCACGCCACGACCGGCGAGACCTCGATCCTGAGCAACATCGGTTCGATGCGCAACAAGGGTGTCGAGTTTACGATCAACACCCATTTCAACCTGGGCAAGGTGGCGTGGAGTTCGTCGCTCAACATTGCGCGCAACGTCAACAAGCTGACCTCGCTGCTCGAAGACGACATGCTGGCGATCGGTTCGAACCGTGCACTGAAAATCGGCAAAACGGTCGGATCGTGGTATATTTTCCGCAAGGACGGCATCTACCAGTACGACGGCGAGGTTCCCCAGGCGCTCTACGACAAGGGCGTACGCGCGGGCGATGTCAAGTATTGGGACCGGAACGGCGACGGCGACATCACCGACGACGACCGTATCGTTACGGGCAACCCCAACCCCAAATTCTCGGGCGGCTGGAACAATACCTTCAAGTACAAGGGCTGGGAGCTGAGCCTGTTCTTTACGTACAGCTACGGAAACGACGTTTTCGCATCGTGGATGACTCCCTGCGCCAAACCGGGTTATACGCGTTCGCTGCTGAAGCAGTTTGCCGACAACCGCTGGACGGGTCCCGGTACGACGAACGAATATCCCCGTGCGATCTATTCGTACAGCGGCTGGAACTCCAAGAACGGCACGAACCTGCTGACCGACGGCTCGTTCATCCGCCTGCGTTCGCTGACACTGGGTTACACCTTCCCGCAGCGGATGATCAACAAGATTCACCTGAAGGGACTGAGGCTCTATGCCCAGGGCGACAACCTCTTCCTCTGCTCGCGTTATCCCGGCTGGGACCCCGAGACGAGCGTGAACCTCGATCCGCGCTTCTACGGCGAGGATAACGACGGCGTTCCCCAGCCGCGTATCTTCAAGGTAGGCCTTAACATCACTTTTTAAATCCGACAATCATGAAATCGTTGCATAAAATCATATTGCTTGCCTTACTGCCCCTGATGGGAGCCTGTGGCAGTATGCTCGACATCGAACCGCACTCGGCGGTCTCCCCGACAGTCGTCGGTTCCGGCGATATCGAAGCGCTGCGTGTGGGCATGTACAGCCAGGTCCAGGAGAACCCGACCTATTATTCCTACATCGCCTTCGACCTTTTCGGCGGCGAACTGATGACCAGTACGGGGCGTCCGATCGACCTGATCAACTCGCTCTCCAATGCACTGCATTCGTTTATCAGCAGCCAGTGGAACGGCTACTACAAGGCGCTTTTGCAGGTGAACAACGTCATGTCGATCGCCGAGGGGCTTCCCAACAACGCTACGCGGAACCGGGTGCTGGGCGAGTGTCACTATTTCCGGGCCTACATTTACCTCTGCCTGGTGACCCGTTTCAGCGACGTGCCCGTATTGCGCCAGAACACTCAGGACAAGGTTTCCCGCGATCCGGCATCGGAGGCGTGGGCGCTGATCGAGGAGGATCTCGACGCAGCTACGGGTTTCCTGAACGGACTGACCGCCGACAGCTACTACTACGTATCGCCGTTTGCCGTGACCGCTTTGAAGGCCCGCGTGAAGCTCTACATGGGCAAAAAGGGTGAAGCGAAGGAGCTGGCCGAGAGCCTGATCGAGAATCCGCGTTATGCGCTCGACGACTTCAGCAAAATTTTCCGCGGCAAGGCCAATACGGAGGTGATCTTTGCCTTCTCGTGCCTGACCGAGGACGGTTCGTCGATCAAAATTTCCAACCAGTTCTACTCGTACAACCACCCCAACAAGGGCAGCTATAACTACCGTCCTGCGGGCGACGTGATGACGATGTACGCCGATAACGACTTGCGCAAAGACATATCGATCACCACGCTCGACAACCTGAATTTCATCAACAAGTACCCCAGCGGGCAGACCGGGTCCGACCCCGTGGTCATTTCGCGCCTCGCTGAGATGTACCTGATCAGCGCCGAGGCGCAGGGGTTGAACGGCGGTCTCGACCGGCTCAACGAACTGCGCGAGAAACGCGGCCTTGAAAAGGTGAGTCCGGCCAACGAAGCCGAGTTCCTCGATGCTGTCCTGCAGGAGCGTCGTCTGGAGTTCCTGGCCGAAGGTTTCCGCTGGTACGACCTGGTGCGCACCGGAAAGGCTACGCAGACGCTCGGGACGAAAGACTATCAGTGCCTGATGCCGCTTCCGAGCCGCGAACTGCTTTACAACCCGAATCTCAAACCTAATAATCCGGGTTATTAACAAGGATCGTCCAATAGAGATAAAATTATGAAAACGATGAGATTATATAAAAATATGATTGGGATGCTCCTATGCGCATGGCTGCTGATGTCGTGCGACAACTCGAACCGTTTCGACGAGTATGCTAAATTCGATACTACGGCGGAAACGGCCTGGGGGCAGAGCATCGTCAACGGATCGAACGGTTATGTGGCTCACGTAAAGAGCGACAAAACCTACACCCTGGCGAACGGCGTGGATGTGCTGGAGATGGCTTTCCTGGCCGACGACGGCCTTGCCATGCAGATGTTCCTGTTCAAAATCGCGCTGAGCGACCGGATTACCCTGCGTACGACCCTTGCCAATGATAAGGACGCGGTGGGAACCGGCCAGACGATCATGAACCAGCTCGAAGCGATGCAGAAGAACGGAAAGAAGGTGTTGGGCGGCACGAACGCCGACTTCTTCAATACGACGACCTACATTCCATACGGCGTATGCTACCGCGACGGCGTGGCGGTGAAGACTTCGTTCAGCCGCGAGGACTGCAATGTCTTCGTGATATCGAAAGACAATACGGCCTACTGCCTCACGACGGAGGAGTATACCCTCTTTAAGGATCAGGTCCGCGAGGCGGTCTGCGGCCGCAGTACGCTGCTGCTCAAGAACGGCGAGCAGTTGGACCAGAGTTCCAACACGATGCCTGCCGCGACAATGGAGCCGCGCACCGCGATCGGCGTGTCGCAGGACGGCAAGGAGGTTTACCTGATGGTCGTCGACGGCCGCAACTTCTACTATTCGAACGGCGCCGACCTGCTGGACCTGATGAACCTGATGTCGGCCTGCGGCGCCAGCGACGCCCTGAACCTCGACGGCGGCGGTTCCTCGACCTTCATTGCCAAAGACATTGAATCGGGCGAACTGAAACTGTTGAACTGGCCGACCGACAACGGCGGCGTCATGCGTAAAGTAGCGACCGGATTGGCGATTGTTGAACAATAAACGACGGAACAGATGAAAACGATTTTTCAATACCTGCTTCTGACTGCCGCATGTGCGGCGTTCGGAGCCTGTCAGGACTTCAGCGACGATTCGGCGTTCACGCCGGAGACGCCCGAACTCTCGTTCGTGGAATCCGGCATCGATGCCGGAAAAGCGACCGGAGACTATCAACTTACGATCAAGTCCAACCTTCCCTGGCGTATCGAAGCCGACAAGGACTGGGTGACATTCGATCCCTCGTTCGGTCCCGGTGACGCTACGATCACGGTGACGGTGGCCGCCAACCGCACGCTCAGCGAGCGTACGGCGACGATCTCGGCCTATGTCATCAAGGGTGAGAACACTTCCCTGCCCGTGAAGCAGGCTGCTGCGAGCGCTTCGGACCTCGCGACGCACTACTATGTCAAGGCCGATGCCACGGCCGACAAGGACGGTCTGACGTGGGAGACGGCCACTTCGCTCGATAACGCCATCGAACAGGCGATGAACGGCGACGTGATCCACGTGGCCGCCGGCTCCTACGTGCCTTCGGTTCCGCTGACGGGTATGAAGACGGCGCTGGACAACACGTTCGAAATCCACAGCAACTTCTCGATGATCGGCGGTTATCCGGCCGATGCGGCCACGGGCGCCGAGGCCGATCCCGAAGCGAACGAAACGATTCTGGATGGTAACAAGGCCGTGTGCCACGTGGTTACGGTAACGGCTGCCAAGATGGCCGGTATGAAGGCTACGCTCAACGGTTTCACGATCAAGAACGGTTCATCGCAGTTCGGCACGGTGGGAAGTACGACGATCGGCGGCGTGAAATTCTACCAAAGTTACGGTGCAGGTATTTTCATCGGTAATTCGACGGTGGATGTGCTGAATTGCAAGATCAAGGACAATACGGATATCCGCATGGGTGCTATCCGCGTCGACGCGGGAGCCGAGGCGCTGTTCGACAACTGTCAGGTTGTGGACAATGCAACCAAATCTACGGCAGCGTACAACGGCGGCTGTCTGTGGGTCGACGGAGCCAACTTGCTGCGAATCAACAACTGTACCTTTAACAACAATAAGACCTCGGGCGTCGGCATCTGTATCTATATTTTCGGCGATACGGGCGGCAAGACCAACGTGCTGATCAGCAACACCACGATCTCGAACAACAGTGTCAATCCCGAATATGCCACTAAGAACGGCGGTGGTATCTACGTCCGCGAGAACGGCAATCTGGTGATCGTCAATTCGACGGTTTACGGCAACCATGCCGGAAAGGGCGGCGGTATCGCAGTCTACGGTTCGGCAGCCAAGGCAAGCAAAACCGTGATTGTCAGCTGTACGATTGCAGGTAATACCAACGTGACGGCTGCGAGCGGTCCGGGTATCCAGCAGGTGAATGCCTACGGAGCTGTGGAGGTTTACAACACGCTGGTTGCGGGCAACTCGCAGGGCGGCGTGGAGGACAACGTCGTGTGGGCAGGCAGCAACTACAAGGTGGCCAGCACGATCATCGGCAACACGGTTTACAACGCCGACGGCGGAGTGGTTGCAGGAGCGTCGTTCGATCCGGCTTCGATGCTCAGCCCGCTGAACGATAACGGCGGAGTGACGAAGACCTGCGTACTGATCGGTGACGGAAATCCCGCCCGCCAGTATGGAATGTCCGCTTCGGACCTGAAGATCCTGGGCGAAACGCTCGACCCGGCGTTCGGCGAGGCGATCAGCACGGTCGACCAGATCGGCGGATCGCGCACGGGCAAGACGGTGATCGGAGCCGTCGTGAAATAAGGTTATTCACAGGGGGCGTACCGGCATGTTCGGTACGCCCTTTTTTTAATTTTTCGAACGATGAAATCATTGAAAACAGCGTTGTCACTGCTCGTTCTCCTGGTCGGCATCCCCGTGTTTGCAGGCCAGCCTGCACCGCGGCTGAAGGTGGGCTCTTCGTCCGGGATTTTCGGGCCGGTCTCCAACTGGACCTACGAAACCTTTGCCGAGGCGAAGAAGGCCGGTATCGATGCCATCGAGATCAGCGCTTCGAAGCTGTTCCTGGACAAGGAGATGACCGACGATAAGCAGATCGAAGCGCGCTGCCGGCGGTTGAAACGCGACCTCAAACGGGCCGGGATCGAAATCTGGTCGGTGCACATGCCTTACGGCAAAGAGATCGACCTTTCACAGACGGACGAAGTCGTCCGGCAAAAAAGCGTCGAGCTGAATCGGCGCGTACTGCGTTTCTGCCGCATCCTGTCGCCCCGGATCGTGCTGTTCCATCCGAGCTGGTATCTCGGCCACGGGGAGCGTGACGCGCGGATCGCCTGCCTGGTGCGGTCGGTCGGGGAGTTGCTCCCGGATGCGAAGAAGATCGGCGCCGAGGTGGTTATCGAGAATATGCTGGGCTACGAACTGGTCAAGGACGAGAACTACGAGCGTCCGCTGAACCGGACGGTCGAGGAGGTACTGCACATCATGTCGCTGATGCCCCGGGAGGTGAATGCTGCGGTCGATACCAACCACATCGACAATCCGGAACTGCTGATCGAGGCGCTCGGCACGCGGGTGAAGACGATCCACGTCAGCGACGGCGACGGCCGCAACGAGTGCCACGAACTGCCCTGGCAGGGCAGGGGTGACAACGACTGGGTGGCTATTCTGAAAGCGTTGTACGAGGATGCCCGTTACCGGGGCGTTTTCATGTACGAAGTCAAGAAGGCGGAATTCCCGGAGTTGAAAGCCTGCTACGACAAGATGTACGAACAGTACGTGCAGTCGAAGCAATAGAAAGGTGTTAAGGTTAATGGGAACGCGGGTTGATGAGATTTCATCAACCCGCGTTTTTTGATTTCGGGATCGTGTGCCGGTTATTTGCGGACTACGATGCAGTTGGGCACGCCGCGTTCGCCTTCGTGGTCGAAGCGGCGGTTGTCGTAGGGATGGTTGAGCACGCCTTCCTTGGCAGTCCAGAGCGTCGAGGAGCCGCCGCCGTCGAGATTCAGCGCCTCGGTGAGGCCCAGTTGGCGGGCGATGTAGGCCGTTTCGGCGATGGTCGCGCCGTCGCCCTGGCCCTTGAAACGTCCGTCGATCACGGCCATTACGACCGTACCGTCGGCGCGCTTGCCAATCAGCGTGCGGGGATGGCGGCGGGTGTAGAAGCTGTCGCCGGAGGTGTATTCGACCGTCTTCCCGTTATCGATCAGCACGGGCCCGGCGGCCAGGGCCGAACGGTAGCGGCGCGCCACGTCGGGGTACTGTGTCGTGTCGCAGGGGAAAATATCCATCTTGCGGCCCTTCTTGTCCTTGAAAGCCACGATGCCGTTGGTGCGCATCAGCTCTTCGGGGGTGGTGCGGCCTACGACCTTTTTGTCCAGCAGCACGAAGGTGACGGGAGCGAAGGTCTTGACGTTGAAGTAGCTGCCGTTGACGGCGATCTCGGCCCCGGCGGCTTTGCCCAGGGCACTCGTAGCCTCCGCCTTGCGGTCGAGGTGGACGATGGCGGTCGTAAAACTGCGCCCGGGGTAGGTGGCGACGGAGATGCTCTGGCACGAACCGAACATGTCGATCTGTGCATAGCGGCATTCGGCGCCGTTGCCGAGGTCGGTCGTGCGCCATTCGGCGGCAGCGAATGCAATCGAGTCGCGGGGAGTCTGCGCCGCGGCGGTGAAAGAACAGAGGAGCGCCAGGGCTCCCAGCAGGGTTTTGTTCATGGTTTCAGTAAACGGAGTTAGTATCCACAAATTTACGCATTTAGCTCCGATTTCGCAAGTCTGCGGGCTGCTATTTTTCCGAAAAATCAGGCGTCGGTTTTTTCGGAAAAGAAAGCGCCTCCGGGTATTCGGAGGCGCTCTGTTCGGGATTGAAAACCGCTTATTGCTTGGCCTTGGTGTAGACCGTGCCGGAGCCTTCGATCGTGAGGGTGTAGTCACCCTCGGCGTTGCGGGCGATCACGCCCGTTTCGGTGAAATCGATGGTCTGGCCGTTGCCGAGGCTCTGGCCCTTGAGCAGGATTTTATCGGCTTCGCCCTGGAGTTCCCACGAGGCGTAGACCAGCGTCGCCATGTTGACCGACTTGGCTTCGCCTTCGACCATGATTTCGACGCCCATGACGGACTCGGGGTTGATCGGGTCGGGCATCGTCCATGTGCCGACGGCTTTGGCGTAAGTGGGGTCGGTGGCCACCTTCGTGGCAGCGGTTCCTTCCTCCAGCTTGCCCGTATAGTCCACGGTGATCGGGGCGCCGAGCAGCAGGCCGTTGGCGTCGGTCTTGTCGGCGTCCATGGTCGAGAAGGTGTAGGTATCGTCGGCGGTCAGTGCGCGGACGGTGACGGTGTTCATCGAGGCGTCGGTAATGACTCCCGAGAAGGTCTTGGGGGCGTTGTCGGCGCAGGCGGCCAGGCCGCAGACCGCCAGGAGGGCAAACAGGGATTTGATGTTTTTCATGAAGCTGTTATTTAGGGATTTGCATGTTTTCTAGTTTGCTCCGTTTTTTACATATTCGTCGATGGCTTTGGCCGCGGTGCGTCCTGCGCCCATGGCCAGGATGACCGTTGCGGCGCCCGTCACGGCGTCGCCGCCGGCGAAAACGCCCGGGCGGGTCGTTGCGCCGTGTTCGTCGGCCGTGATGCAGCCGCGGCGGGAGGTTTCCAGTCCGGCGGTTGTGGCGGCCAGCAGCGGGTTGGGCGAAGTGCCCAGCGCCATGATTACCACGTCGCAGGGGATTTCGAAATCCGAACCCTCCTTGACGACCGGCGATCGGCGGCCGCTTTCGTCGGGTTCGCCCAGCTCCATCTCCACGCAGCGCAGTCCTGTGACCCAGCCTTTTTCGTCGCCGAGGACCTCGGTGGGGTTAGTCAGCATGCGGAAACAGATGCCCTCCTCCTTGGCGTGGTGGACCTCCTCGACGCGCGCCGGGAGCTCCTTTTCCGAACGGCGGTAGACGATCGTCGCCTCTGCGCCCAGCCGTTTGGCCGTGCGCACGGCGTCCATCGCCACGTTGCCGCCGCCTACGACCACGACGCGCTGCCCGACGTAGATCGGGGTGTCGTACTCCTTGTCGTAAGCGTGCATCAGGTTGGCGCGCGTGAGGAATTCGTTGGCCGAAACCACGCCGTTGAGGTTCTCGCCCGGGATGCCCATGAAGCGGGGCAGTCCGGCGCCCGAGCCGATGAAGACGGCGTCGTAACCCTCCTCTTCGAGCAGCGAGTCGATCGTCACGGTGCGTCCCACGATCACGTCGGTTTCGATTTCGACGCCCAGCCGTTCGACCTGTGCGATTTCACGCGCCACGATCCGCTCCTTCGGGAGGCGGAATTCGGGGATGCCGTAGACCAATACGCCGCCCACCTTGTGCAGCGCCTCGAAGATTTTTACTTCGTAGCCCATGCGGGCCAGGTCGCTGGCGCAGGCCAGTCCGGCCGGGCCGCTGCCGATGACGGCGACTTTATGGCCGTTGCGGGCTGCGGCGGGCTGTACGGGGGCGCCGTGTTCGAGTTTCCAGTCGCCGACGAAACGTTCGAGTTTACCCACGGCGACCGGTTCGCTCTTGATGCCCAGGATGCACGAACCTTCGCACTGGCTCTCCTGCGGGCAGACGCGACCGCAGATCGAAGGTAGCGAACTGTCCTCGGAGATGATGTCGGCGGCCTCCTGCAGCCGGCCTTCGTGCAATGCGGCGATGAAGTCGGGGATGCGGATGCCTACGGGGCAGGCCGCTACGCAGCGGGGATTCTTGCAGCGCAGGCAGCGGGAGGCTTCGAGCGTGGCTTCTTCGAGGTTGTAGCCGTAGCAGACCTCCTCGAAGTTGGCTGCACGGAGTTTTGGGTCTTGTTCGCGCACGGGGACGCGCGGTATCTTGTTTGCCATAATTTATTTGTCCAATCCGATCTTACATTGATGTCCTGCTACGCGTTCAGCTTCGATGGCTGCGGCGCGCTGCTCCTGGGTGCGGTACATGCCCTGGCGGCGCATCGCCTCGTCGAAGTCGACCTCGTGGGCGTCGAACTCCGGGCCGTCGACGCACGTGAAGCGCGTTTTGCCGCCGACCGTCACGCGGCAGGCTCCGCACATGCCCGTACCGTCGACCATCAGCGCGTTGAGCGACACGGTGGTTTTCAGGCCGTATTTCTTCGTGGTGAGGGCAACGAATTTCATCATGATCATCGGCCCGATGGCGATACATTCGTCGTAGTGTTTGCCCTCTTTCTCGATCAGTTCGCCGATCAGGGCCGTTACGAGTCCTTTGAAGCCTTCGGAACCGTCGTCGGTGGCGATATAGAGGTTTTCGGCGACGGCGCGCATGGCGTCGGTGTAGATGAGCATCTGTTTGTTTTTGGCGCCGATAATGACATCCGCTTTTACGCCGTGCTCCCGGAGCCATTTGACCTGCGGATAGACCGGGGCCGTGCCCACGCCGCCCGCTACGAAGAGGTAGTGCCGTTTGCGCAGCTCTTCGAGGGGGATGTTGACGAATTCCGACGGGTGGCCCAGCGGACCTGCGAAATCGGCGAGGGCCTCGCCCTGTTCCCGGGCGCAGATTTTGCGCGTCGAGGCGCCGATGGCCTGCGTGACGATCGTCACGCTGCCCTCCGCAGCGTCGAAATCGGAGATCGTGAGCGGAATGCGCTCACCGTGTTCGTCGACGCGCACGATGACGAATTGTCCGGGCTGTGCCGAGCGGGCAACGCGCGGCGCGAGAATCTTCATCAGCCAGATGCCCTCAGCAAGGAGCCTTTTTTCAAGAATGGGGTACATTATAATCCGTTATGTGTTTGTGTGTCACTCTTCGATGATCGCCGTTACCCGGATGCGCCGCATGGGCCGCACGGGATCGTTGGTCACCACCACGAGGTGTTCGGTCAGCACGCCGTAGTCCTGTGTCCGGGGATCGAGCAGTATTTCGCAGCGGAGCGAATCTCCGGGGGCGATTTTCCGGCCCGGGGCGAATGTCGTGGCTACGCGTCCTTCGCCCTCGACGGCCCGTACGATCAGATCCGCATCACCCGTATTCGAGAGCATAAAGTGCATTCTCCGAACCGGCCCCGCATGCTTAACCGGGCCAAATTTAAGGATATTTTCTGAAAAATCGGCTTTCGGGGCTTTTTGTGTTGCATCCGCGGGCTGCGGATCGACTCCGATACCGTGTGTGACGATCGTTGTACCGTTGCTGCGTCCGTCGACTACCACTGTCTGTGCATCGCGTACGGTCCCGTAGCGGGGCTTGTCGGCGGGGATGAGGTAGGAAAAGTTGATTTCGCCCTGTTCACCCGGTGCGACCTGTTTCGGATAGTCGCTCCGGAGCAGTCCGCTCGTGGTTTCGGGCCGCAGTTCGAGGCGGACCGGGCGTTTGGAGGTGTTCGCATAACCGATGGTTCCCTGCACCTGCTGTCCCTGATATATATAGGAGAAGGCGTTGAGCGTCGCGGCCAGCCGCAGCCCTCCGCCGGCGTCGACGGGGTAGAGTTCCTCGACGCTTTTCTGCCGGGGCGTGACACTGCCCTGGATGGTGAGCGTGGCGATTTTCCGCTTTTCCGAAGAGTAGACCCACAGTTCTTTGGTGAAGGCGCCCGGACGGTTGGCGGGGTCGTAGGTGACGGTGACCTGCGTCTTTTCGCCCGGAAGGATCGGTTTTTTCGAAAAATCGGGGACCGTGCAGCCGCAGGTGGTCACTACGTCGAGGATTACCAAAGGGGTGTCGCTGCGGTTTACACCCGTAAACGTATGGCTCACGCGGCCGTCGGACTCGCGGATCGTACCGAAGTCCCATTCGGCGGGCTGGAATGTCAGGCGTTCCTGCGCCGGGGCCGTTAAAGCGCATAGCGCCAAGAGAATAAGGGAAATAACGCGTTTTGTGATCATTTCTTTATGATTTGTGCGACATGCAAAGATACTTTTTTTACGAAAAATTCGTGCAATAATTTTGCGGGAATGAAAATTTGCTATATATTTGCACTCCGAAACAACGAAACAATTTGTTTCAAAAAGCCTGAATAGCTCAGTTGGTTAGAGCACATGACTGTTAATCATGGGGTCCTAGGTTCAAGTCCTTGTTCAGGCGCAGATGCGCGAGGGTTGCGTAAAGGTTCTTTCAAAAAAACGCCTGCAGAAGAGGTCAGTAATGGCTTTTTCGGGTAATCGGAAGATTGCCTTTGCAGTCCCAAGCCATTTTTAGGGGAGCTTAGCTCAGCTGGTTCAGAGCGTCTGCCTTACAAGCAGAGGGTCGGGGGTTCGAATCCCTCAGCTCCCACCGATCGAAAGAAAATCAGACCACTCGGAAGAGTGGTTTTTTATTTTTCAGGAATCCCGCATGCCGGAGATTCTTTTCTTCGAAAATACGCTATATTTGCGGCTGAAATAAGTCTATTCTGTTTCTCATTCTCAGGGAGTATGCGCAATGCGATAGTTGTCGTCTTTTTTCTTCTTGTAAGCAGTTGGCGGTTGTCGGCTGATGCTCCCGATGTGATTCCGGACGATGCGGCGTATGTAAGGCTCCAGCGGCTTTCGGCAATGAATCTCAATGTCGGGGCTTCGTTCAATACCGATTCGCTCCTGTGGCTCAGCCGCGAGGTCGAGGCTGCGGCCCGGGCTGCGGGGAGCGTTTCCCGGGCGTTCAAGGCCGGGCAGATACTGGTCAATGCCTACGGCCTGGCCGGGAACCTGGCGCTGGCGGCGAGCAAGGCCCAGGAACTGCTCGACAAGGCCGGGCGGGAGGAGAATCCGCTGGCGATGGGACTGGCTATTCAGGCAATCGGCGATACATACCTGGTTGCGGGGCGTTTTGTCCAGGCGGACAGCCTTTTCGCCAAGGCGGAGCCCTCTATTATGCAGTACGGCGATTGCTTCATGCAGGCGGAACTGCTGTTGCAGGAGATTCATGTACATCTTTCCCACGACTCTTTCGAGGCAGCCGTTCCGGAAATCGAACGGCTGCACACGTTGCTCGACACGACCGCCGGCAACCTGCACGCCGCCGAATCGTATCGTTTCCTGCTGCGCAGCTACGAGGCCCTCTTGGCGATCCGACTGGGGGATACGACCCGGGCCGGGGCGCTGCTTGCCGGGATTCGCGTTCCCGGGGCGTTGCAGGAGGGTTTCCGCATGTGGGTCTATTACCTCGAATCGCAGTATCGTCTGCTTACGGAGGATTACGAGGCTGCTTTGCAGTACAACGACTCCACGTTGTCGATCGCGCAGGGCGGAACCAACGGTGATATCCTGTTCGAGACACTGATGTCCAAAGCTTCGCTGCTGGAGAAGACCGGCCGCAACCGGGAAGCCTCCGAACTTTACCGGGAGATTCTCCAGATCACCGATTCGCTTTACCAGGCGCGCTACACCGTGCAGATCGATTCGTTGCATGCCACCTATTGGACCGATCAGGTGCAAATGGCCAATATCAACCGCCGCAACCTGTTGTATGCCTGGATTGCCGGAGGTTTATTCTTCCTGGTCGCCGTGACGCTCGTCGTCGTCCTGCTCGTTCGCCGTAAAAACCGTCAGCTTATCCGGTTACGGCAGGAGTTGGAAACCGCACGCGCCGCTTCGGACGACTCGCTGCGCACGAAGAGTCTTTTCCTTTCTAATATGAGCCATGAACTCCGGACGCCCCTGAACGGCATTGTCGGATTCTCGGCGATACTTACCGACGAAGAGGCCATCGACGAGCAGACGCGGCAGCAGTGCTGCGAATACATCCGTGAGAATGCCGACCTGCTGCTCAAACTGATCAACGACGTTGTGGACCTGTCGGAGCTCAAAGACCAGTCGATCCGGTTTACATATGCTCCGTGCGACGCGGTGGCGCTCAGCCGCGGCGTGCTGAAAACCGTTGAAAACGTGAAACGCACCCGGGCGGAAGTCCGGTTTGTTTCAGATGTTGAAAAACTGGAACTCATGACCGACAGGAACCGGTTGCAGCAGGTGCTGATCAACCTGTTGATCAATGCCACGAAATTCACTCCTCAGGGGAGCATCACGCTCTCGCTGCACCTCGACGAACAGGCCGGCGAAGCGGTGTTCTCGGTCGAAGACACCGGCTGCGGGATTCCCCTGGAAAAGCAACCCCATATCTTCGAGCGCTATGAAAAACTCCATGAAGGCGTTCAGGGGGCCGGATTGGGACTCTCGATCTGCCAACTGATCGTTCAGCACGGCAGAGGCCGTATCTGGATCGATTCCTCCTATACGAAGGGGGCTCGTTTTGTCTTTACCCATCCGTTGAATCTCAAACCCGAGCAGTCATGATAATCCGGCTTCTTGTTTTCTTTTGTCTGCTCGCACTGCCCGGGGCGTTGTCTGCGCAGGAGAATAGTGTCCGGGACAGCCTGCTCGTGCGGCTCGAAACGGCAACCGATCACAACGAAGAGCGTTTGTCGGTTTTATATGCGCTTGCCGATGCAATGCGGGGAAATCTGGAGGAGTGCCGGAAATATACCGAAGACCTGCTGGCGGAAGCCGAACTCCAGAATAACGGCCGTTATAAATGCGAGGCTTACCTGTCGCTGCTGTTGATTGCCTATAACTCGTATAAAGCCGACGAGGTCCAGCGGATCGCAGCGATTCTGGTCGAAATGGCCCGTCGGGAGAAACTGTACGACATCATGTTCAAGGCCTGGCGGTGCTCGATCGATTTCATGATCCTTTCACAGGATTTCGAACGGAATGAAAAAGAGGCGAAACGCATGCTCGGGGAGGCCGAAAGACTCAGCAATGCGGCCGGTATTCTGGAGGCCAGCCAGGCGCTTTCCAACCTTTACCGTGTGACTTACCGGAAAGAGCAGGCTGTCGAAGTTCTGGAGGAAGCCCTGCCGTTGGCTTACCAGCGCGGTGATCTGGGGACCATTATGAACATCTGGCAGCAACTGCTGTTCGTATATCCGGAGATCGAGGAAGGGCCGAAATGGATCGAGGCCCTGAGGAGTTTCGATGCTTATATTCATAGTCTGCCCAATAACGGGTATCGTACGGAGCAGCCGATGCTGCTGATTCTCTATGCCAGTTATGTGGATTACTATACACGAACCCGGGATTGGGAGAATGCACGTGCGGCCTTGGAGAAGGGGGAAAAGTTCTACCCCGAAGTGAAATCGCCGCTTTATCTGATCGTATTCGACCGTAATGCCAGCAGTTATTACTGCGGGACGGGGCAGTACGAAAAAGCGCTTGGAAAGATCGACAAGGTGCTTGCGAATGTCGAAGCGCTTTCATCGCGGCGGGATTATTATACGATGCTTCCGATAAAGGCTTTTATCCTGCAGAAGCTCGGACGTTATGCAGAGGCTGCGGATCTTTACCGGGAGTCTATCATTTACAACGACCATTTGCAGACGGGCGCTATCGGTAAGCAGTACGAAGAACTCAAGCGGAATTTCAACTCCGACCAGCAACAGCTCGAAGCCGCCCGGTTTCGGTTCAGCCTGCAACTTTATATGCTGATCCTGCTGATCCTCGCGTTATTGGTCGTGGGCGGGTTTATCTTTTATGTGTTCCGCAGCCACCGGGCGCTCCGCAGGGGCGAAGCCGAAATGCGCGTTGTGACGCGGCGTATGGAGCTTGCCAACGAAGCCAAGAACCGGTTTCTTTCGAATGTCAGCACGACGATCCGGGGCCCGCTCAACGCGGTTGTCGAGGGGTCCATGCGACTGGCTTCGCATCAGGCGGGGAGCCGCTCCGAACAACAACGGTTCACGCAGGATATACGCCGGATGTCGGCCGGCCTGCTGAAGATGATCAACGATATTCTCGATCTCTCGCGCCTCGAAGCGGGAATGATGAGGTTCGATATGCGCGATACCGAGGTGTCGAGCCTGTTGGCGGGTGCTGCGAGTGTCGCGGGAACGTCGGCTAACCGGATCGAGATACGCCCGGAGTATCCGGACAATACGCTGTTCATGGCGGACCTCGATGCGGCAAGATTGCAGCAGGTTTTCGAAACGTTGCTTATGCCGCCTAAAACCCGGAGCGTCATCGTCGTGACCGTTCGGGAAGCGGATAAGGTACTGCATATTCGGGTGGCCGGAAGCGCATTGGCGCAGGGACAGCCGCCGCAGGATATTGTTATCCGGAATGAAATAAACCGTATGCTCGTCACCCGTTTCGGGGGCAGTTATACGATTTCGGAGGAGGCGGGCGTCGGGCTGATAAACCTGACCATTCCGATTCGGGAAGTGATTCGGGTCTGACCGCTAATTTAAAACCGCCCTGCGAAAGCAGGGCGGTTTTTGTTTAAAGTATTCCGGATGCGGTTTGAGCTCCGAATCCGATGTTGTTTCCCGACGGTCAGCGTTTTTCAGGCATCTCTTCGCGGCTGTTGCCGGGATAGACCTTCAGCAGGACGACGCCGTGGGGTGCGACGGTAGCCTCGAACTTGTCGGTGCACTGTGCGAGGTCCTTCTGCCGCCACAGGTCGCGCACGGTCTGCTGGCCGCGCAGTCCCAGCATGCGGAGCGTGAGGGTTATCTTCACGGGCTGCCAGCCCCGGTTGAAAAGCCCGACGGCCATCGAGCCGTCGTCGAGGTGCTTGGCGTAGATCACCTGGTCGCCCTCTTGCCAGACGGGTACGGCCTGCAGGCCCAGCGGGTCCTGGTTAACGTCGATCACCTCGTCGTTGGTCAGCAGGCTCCGCGTGAAGTCGTCCATCTGTGCCATGTCGCAGCCGATCAGCAGGGGTGCTGCCAGCAGCGACCAGAGGCTGATGTGCGTATACTGTTCGTCGGCCGTCAGTTGTGTGTAGTGGAGTTTCGGGCCCCAGCCGACCATGCCGATAACCAGCATGTCGGGATCGGCCCAGTGGCCCGGGCGGTTGAAGGGCAGCCAGCGGTCCTGGCTGAATCCGATGCTGCTGACGCTCTCCCACGTATCGCGGATGTCGCCCGTCGTGCGCCAGCAGTTGGAATACTGCATCCACTGCGGTGCGTCGCCGTAAGGCGCGCTGTTAGAGAGGCTGTAAACGACATCGCGGTCGAGGGTTTGCAGGGCGTCGTGCATCTCCTTGACGTGGTAGTAGTCGAGCGGGCTCCAGTCGTACTTGAGGTAATCGATGTCCCATTCGCCCCACTGCTTTACGTCCGGTTTTACGAACGAGTAAGCGCCGAGGTGGTAATACTCGCGGCGGTCTTTCCAGTAATTTCCGCCCTCCTTCTGATAGCGGTAGTGTTCGTTGTGCTGGCCTTTCTTGATCCATTCGTTTTCGCCGTCGGGGTTGTCCGAATAGCTGCCGATGTGTGCGGCGTAGGTTCCGACCCACGGTGTGGAGTAGATGCCCACCCGCAGGCCCATGTCGTGAATCTCGCGCGTGAGGGCCTTCATGTCGGGGAATTTCGTGTTCGGCTGGATCGCGTTGTCCTTGCCGCCGCGTTTGCCCTGCCAGCCGTCGTCGATGTTGATGTAAGACCAACCGTGGTTGATAAGCCCGCTTTCGACCATGGCGCGTGCCGACGAGAGCACCTGTTCCTGCGTGACATCGCGCGCCCAGCAGTTCCAACTGTTCCAGCCCATGGGCGGGGTGAGTGCGATTTCGCTCCCGACGACGATCTTCAGATCGCGGTCGTAGCTGCCCAGTGCATTTTCGGCTTTCAGTTTCACGGTGTATTCGCCCAGAGCGGTTACGCGGCCTGTGATCCGTCCGGTTTTGGCGTCGAGCTTCAGCCCTTTGGGAAGCCCTTCGGCGGAGAAGGTCATCGGACGGACGCCGGTAGCGGCGATCGTGTAGAGGAATTCCGAACCGGGACGGACGCCGAAGATGCGCGCTCCGTTGATGCGCGGCGTGTCGGCGGGTTTCGGGGTCAGGATATACCGGGACATATCGGGCGCGGTCTGCGCCGTGGCCTGCCCGGCCGCCGCCCCGCCGCAGAGTGCGGCGAGGGCGAGGGTCGTCAGGCAAAGAATAATCGGTTTTTTCATCGGGTTGAAAAACTTGTAATTTGCGGTTATTCGGTTTTTTCTGCCAGTACCGGGATGAATTCCGATACGGAATAGAGTTTGTTGCGGTTGCTGGCATTTACGGCCAGGCGTATGTAGCGGCCCGAAACGGTCCACTGCTCGGTGGAGTATGTTCCGGTGGTCGAGGTGTTGGTCTTGTCGCCGAAATCGAAATCCTGCGCTTTGGTCCAGTTCTCCCCGTCGTCCGACAGTTCGACGTAGCCGGCGCGGAGGTCGGTAACGTACGAATCGCTCCGGCGGACAAGCGTCATGCCGCACCAGTAGTACGTTTTGCCCATGTCCCAGACGGTCGCCGCTTCATCGGGGTTGATGTCGCCCTGCCCGGTGTTGTTGTAACGGCTTTCCCAGCGGGTAACGAGGTCTCCGTCGATCATCAGTTCGGGACCGCGGCCGGTGTAGTAGGAACTGCATGAGATGAGACGCCACTTGTTTCGGCTGTCTGCGATCGGGAGCAGCGAGATGTGGAAAAGGACCGTGTTTTTCTCGCCGATCTTGAATTTAGAATTACTTTTGAGTTTTACAGCCAGCGTGTAGTAGCGGTCCGTGCTGAGTTTCGATTTGTCGATCTTGATCGTCGATACGGCTTCGTTGTGTCCGGCTGTCAGTTGGCCTTCGGTGAACGTATACGAATCGGCCGGCAGGGGAATGTACTGCGTGCCGTTCGCCGCATTGTATTCGGCCAGCACGTCGTCGCCGTGATCGTATGTGCTCTCGGTGTCCCACTTGTTGTTGAATTCGGTGTAGGTGACGAATTCGAGGGTGTTGGCGTCGGCGGCGCTCAGGTCGGATTCCACGAGGCCTGCATTTCTGACGAGCACCTCGGTCTGCTGCATGCGGGGATTGACCAGGATCGTGTTCAGCTCTTCGTTGACCTCGGTTCCCGCAGCCGTGAGCCGGAACGGGATGACGTAGTCGTTCATCTGGGGCAGCTTCATGATCTTCGGGCAGTTGAGTCGTACGGAGAAGGTTGCACGCCGTCCTTCGGCCGTGATCGTGCCGGAGTTTTTGATGATCTGGTAGCAATCCTCGCCGAGCAGCGAGTAGGAGGAACCGTTTGCGGCGTTAAAGGCTTCGATGGCGTCGGGGTCGAGCACGATCTTTACCTCCGATGCCTGGCCGAAATAGCCGCTGCTGTAAGCATAGATGTTGTAGTCGAGCGTCTCTTCCACATCGTAATAGGTCGCAGTCTGCGCCCCGTTGTTGACGATGTAGACACGCGGGTCTACCAGGTTATCGTTGCGGTGGTCTTTTTCGCAGGCGGTCAGCAGCAGCATGCCGGCGAAGGGAAGCAATATATTTTTCAGTTTCATAATTATCCGGATTAGTGTGGTTTACCAGCCGTAATTCTGCGTGCATTTCACACGGTCGAGTTCCTCCTGGGAGATCGGGAACAGGTAGCAGCGTTTGGTGAAGACACGGTTGCCGTCGCGGCCGCCGTCGTATTTGCAGACGACGCGCTGCCAGAATTCGCCGGTCGATTTGTGGTCTTTGGCCGAGATATTCATGCCGTAAACGGGCATGTTGTTGTCCGTCTCGGCGGTCATCCAGGTCCGTGTGTCGAAATAGCGCAGGTTCTCGAAGCACAGCTCGACCTGGCGCTCGCGGCGGATCAGTTCGCGCATCTTGGTCTGGTCGCCGACAGCGTCGGGATAGACCTCCTCGATGTCGGGGACGCCGGCACGCTTGCGGATCATGTTCAGGTAGAGCGTGATGTTCTTGTTCGACGGATCGTATTCGTTGAGCGCTTCGATGTAGTTGAGCAGGACTTCTGCATAACGGAACACCGGGAAATCGATGAATCCGAATACGTTCGTACCGGTTCCGCCCACGGAGGTGTCGAGCGCCGGATTGATGAACTTGTGAGCCAGATAACCCGTCGGAGGATAGTTGTGGGAAGCGCCCGGTCCGGAGTTGCCGTTGGTGAAAAACTGAATATCGGTGGTTTTCTTATTTGCACCGTGCCAGGTCATGCCGCTCCAGAATACGTTGATGTAAAAACGGGGTTCCCGGTTCTGGTACATTTTGTAGGTGTCGAGTTCGTCGCCGTAGATCGGATGCTTGAATTTCGAGAATCCGGTTTCGCTATAACCCGCGTCGGGATCGATGATGGGCTGCGACTGATCGTCGTTGGTATAACCCGTGATGGGATAGCGGCCGTTGGACATGGCGAATGCGTCGACTTGTTTCTGGGTTACACCGTAGCCGCCGTAGGCCGTACCGCCGACCTTCGGGGGTGTGGCGACGACGCGCGCCTGGTAGCCGCTGGCGATAAACGTGTAGATTTTTTCCACGGCGCCTTTTTCCGAGCCGACCGACGTGAAAAGCGAATTGAAACTGCCGTAGGGATCTTCGCCGTCGGCGCCGACCAGGGTGTAGAGGTTCAGATCCATCACGTCTTTGGCGGCCTGGGCGGCCTTTTCCCACTTCTTTTCGTCGTATTGGGTCGGGAAAAGGTGGTCGCCGTATTTGTTGACTACCCCGTTATAGAGGTCGTTGCCGTTGAAGAGTTTGCGGGCCGAGTAGAGCAGCAGGCGGGCGCGGGCCGCCAGGGCGGCGCCTTTGGTCGCGCGGCCGTAGAAGTGGGTCGGCCAACTGTCGGGCAGCCCTTTCGACGCCTCCCACAGCTCGTTCGCTACGTAATTGACGCATTCGTCCCACGTATTGCGCTCCCGGTCGTCGAGTCCGGTCTGCGTGAAGTCGACCGGGTCGTCGCCGACGAGGAAGACGGGGCCGAAAACAGGCAGCATCATGGCGTAGAAATGCGCACGCAGGAAACGGGCTTCGTTGTAATAGTAACCTTTGTCGACATCGCCCAGTTCCTCCGGCGGGCACTCGTAAACGTGCTGCATGAAATAATTGGCTTCGCGGATGCCCTTGTACAGGTTGTTGTACGTGGCATTGCGGTAGAGATTGAGAGCCGGGGTCCAGGAGTCGTAATTGATCTGGGTATAGTATCGGTTCAGGTAGGCAAACGATGTTTCGTCGGAGCAGGCTTCCCAGGGAAGGTTGCCGGTCGACGCCGAAACGCAGGCCGGTTGATCGTACAACGGTTGCCAGGAGTAGATGTTGACCAGATACTGGTAGGTGGTCTTTTGTTTTTTGAAGATGTCCTTCGAGGTCAGCGGTTCGTCGGGCTGACGGTCGAGGTATGAATCGCAGGAGGCGAGCAAGGCCCCGGCGGTCAGGAACAGAATGAATATCTTGATTGTGTTTTTCATGATTGTTGCCGGTTAGGGATTAGAAACCGATCGTAAGACCGATGTTGATGATCCGGTTGTTCGGGTAGTTGGTGGCGCCGGTCTGCAGGTCGGGGTCCCACAACTTGAAGGGGCTGAAAGTAAGAAGGTTGACGCCCGAAAGGTAGATGCGCAGATTCTGCATGGCGATCTTGCTGGCGATGCGTTTGGGCAGCGTATAGCCGATTTCGAGGTTTTTCAGGCGCATGTAACGTCCGTTGACCATCCAGAAAGTAGACAACTGGCTGTTGTTGGGGTTGGTTCCGGTCGTCAGCCGCGGATACTTGGCGTCGAGATTGTCCGGTGTCCAGTAGTTGTTGTAGATGTCTGCGAAGACGCCTGCCTCTTTGGGATTGCGGGCGATGAATGGCTGGGTCTGGTCGTTCATGATCGAAAAATTGACATGCGCGACGCCCTGGAAGAAGGCCGACAGGTCGAATGCCTTCCATTGCAGCGAAAATCCGAACCCGTAAACGATTTCGGGGATGTCGGGGTAGCCGATCGGTTTTACGTCGTAGCTGTCGATTATCCCGTCTCCGTTGATGTCGACATATTTGATATCGCCCGGCTTGACATCGCCGAAACTCTGTTTCACCCAGGAGTCGATGTCTTCCTGATCCTTGAACAGACCGTCGGCGACCAATCCGAATTTCTGGTATTGGGCCTGTCCGGTTGCATTCCGGTAAGCATATTTCCAACTCGGTTCGTCCTTGTCTACGACCATGTTGCGGGCATAGGTAAAGTTACCGCGCACGGTGAGGTGAAAGTCCTTGCCGAGGGGCTGGTGGTATTCGAGCGAGGCGTCGATACCGCTGTTACGCATCTTGCCGATGTTCACCCACGGTTTGGTGCTCAGTCCGACGTACATCGGGATCGAGCCGCGTTCGAGGAAGATGCCTTCGCGGTGTTCGTTGAAATAGTCGACCGATATGCGCAGTTTGTTGAAGAACGAGAGGTCGGCGCCGACGTTGAATTTTTTCGCCTTCTCCCAGCCTACGTTCGCGTTGGGCCAGTCGCCCAGCCGGACCGATGAATTGTTGGACGGGGTTGTTCCGAAATAGTAGCTGCCGCTGTCGCCGCCGCTCTTGATCGTTTCGTTGTAGATGAAACGGCGGTTACCGCCGATCTGGTCGTTACCGACCAGGCCGTAGGAGGCTTTGAGCTTGACCATGTCGACGACATTGCGGAGCGGTTCGAAGAATTTTTCGTTCGAAACGACATATCCGAGGGCTACCGACGGGAAGAATCCGAACCGGTGGTTGGGCGAAAAGTTCTCCGAGCCGTTGTAGCCGAAGTTGCCTTCGATGAAATAACGGTTGTCGTAATTGTAGGTGATGCGGCCGGCGATACCCTGATGACGGTAGGGCAGTGCCAGTTCGGAGAGCTCTTCCCCGTTGGAATTTTTGCTGCCTACGTTGTTCTTCTGCGACTGCTGGAAGAGGAACATGGCCGAAACATCGTGTTTGCCGAAGGTGCGCATCCAATTGACTGCGGCTTCGAAATAGACGGCGCGGTAACCGGTGCTGGCAGCCTTGTAGGAGAGGTTTTCCTCGCCGATCTTTGTCTGGTTGAATTCCAGTTCACCCGCCTCGTTACGGCCGGTGGCCAGCCACTGGGGCGAGGTTTTCTTGCGAATCAGGTTGTTGACGTTTCTGGCGTCGAACGATCCTTTGACCGAGACGGTCAGGCCTTTTGTCACCCAGTCGCCCAGGTCTTGGGTCAGCGAGAAAAGCGATTGCGCCGTATTGTAGAAGATTTCGCGGTAGCCGCTCTGTGTCAGCAGTGCATAGGGGTTCTCGCCCTGGCCCGAGGCCGGACCGGCGAGGTGACCGTTCGAGTAGACTGCCGGGAAGGCATTGGGTGCGGTCTTGAGCGCATAGTCCCAGATGCCGGTTCCGCTGTCGTTCGTTGCGTCCGAACCCGGTTGGTTCTTGCGCTCGAAGGTGGTGGCCAGGTTGACGTTCAGTTTGGTGTATTTGTGGAGCTGGACCTCGACGTTCGACCGGAAATTGAACCTGCGGTAGAAAACCGACGTGTTGTACTCCTTCATGTTGTCGGATTTGAAAAGACCGTCCTCGTTGTAGAAACCGCCCGAGATATAGTATTTGGCCGTGGAACCGCCGCCGGTGACGTTGATGTTCACGCGCTGGTTGAACGAATAATCCTTATAGAGTTTTTTCACCCAGTCGATGTTGGGGTGCAGGTCGGGGTCCGAACCATCGCGGAACATTTGGATGTCCTTCTGTGAGTAGACCTCGTATCCGGCCGCCGCGTTGTACATTTCGGCGAACTGGATGGCGTCGGCCATGTCGGGAATCTTGGTCGGCTGTACCATGCCGGCTTCGAATTTGATGGAAATCTGCGGCTTGCCCACGATACCTCCGCGGGTGGTGATCAGTACGACGCCGTTGGCGCCGCGTACGCCGTAGACGGCGGTGGCGGCGGCGTCCTTGAGGATCGAGAACTCCTTGATGTCCTCAATGTCCACCAGGTCGAGGTCGCGTTCGATGCCGTCGACCAGCACCAGCGGCGTCTTGTTGGAGCCGAAGGTGCTGATACCGCGGATCCAGAAGCTTGACGAGGCGCCCGGTTCGCCCGAACGCTGTACGGAGATGACGCCGGCGAGCTGTCCGGCCAGGTTGTTTGAAATCTTACCCGTAGGCATCTTGATGTCGTTGACCGCAACGGTGGCGATCGAACCGACGATGCTGGCTTTCTTCTGGGCGCCGTAACCGACGACGACGACCTCTTCGAGGTTGTTGTCCGGAGCGAGCACGATCACTTTGGGAATGCTGTTGAGCGGAAACTCCTGCGTCTGGTAGCCGACGTACGAGATGGTTACGAACCCGAAGTTGCCGGAGAACGCGTAGTCGAACGAGCCGTCCGAAGCAGTGCTCGTACCGAGTGCCGAATCCTTGATCCAGACCGTAGCTCCGATGATCGGCTGCCGGGTCGCGGCGTCGATTACCTGTCCCGTGATGTGGTGTTTCTGCGAGACCGCCGGAGCCGGGGCCGGAGCCGGAGCAGCGCTTTGCGCCGCCGTGCGGGTCAGGATGATGTTGTTCTGACGGATGATGTAGGTGATACCGGTTCCGCGCAGTGCATCATCGAGCAGTTGCGAGACCGATTTGGTCGATTTCGAGATTTTTGCCGGAACGTTGTCCGCCAGATTGCCCTGGTAGGAGATCCGGTAGGAGGTTTGCGCCTCGATCTGCTGGATCAACTCTTTCAGGGTGGTCACGTTTTCAACGCGCACCGAGGTATCCTGGGGCGACGAAGCGGCTTGGACCCCCCCCCACGGAATAAGGAGTAACAGGCATGCCAGCCGTAGATACCAGGCACGCTGTGTGCAGAGTAACTTTTGTTTCATAGAGGTTTGGTTAAGATTGGATTAATAAAATTATGTTGAATTATTTGTAAATCGTAATTTTCTCGCCGTGGCGGGAAAACCGGGTGTTCGTCGAGAGAGTCAGCACCTCCAGGATATGGTCGATCGGCATGTTGAAATCGAGGGTTCCGGTGAACTGGATTCCTTTGAGCGCATCGCTGCGGAAGGTGATGCCCAGGCCGTAGAAATCTTCGATTACTGCCGTAATCTGCGAGAGGTCTACGTGCCGAAAGGTACGCAGCCGGGTGGAGAGTTCCGCTTCGATGTTGACCGTTTGCAGCGTCAGGTCGTTGTCTGCGGGATTGTAGGAGACTTTTTGTCCCGGATGCAGGGCCACGACATGCTCGGCGGCGCGGAAATCGACAGCTCCTTCGACCAGTACGGTTTCGATGTCGGAACTGTCGTTATAGGCCTTCAGGTTGAATTTGGTTCCGCGGACGACGACTTCGGCGTCGTGGACCGTTGTGACGGTGAACAGTGCGCCGTTGCGTTTGCTGACCTCGAAGAAGGCCTCGCCGGAGAGGTGTACCGTACGGTTTTTATCGCTGAATACGGCGGGATAGTTCAGTTCCGAACTGCGGGTGAGGCGTACGACGGAGCCGTCGGGCAGTGTGACGGTGCATTCGCTGTTTTCGGCATTGACCGTGCAGATGCGGTCGTCGGGTCTGTTCTGGTAGATGTACATGCCTGCGACGATTACGCCCGCAACCAATATGGCGGCATAGCGCATTGCGATCCGGCGCCATTGGGGTTTGTTTTTTTGCCGCCGCAGTTCGATGCGCCGCTGCAGCGACCTGAACGCCTGGTCGGTGTTGACCGATGCGGCCGCCCGGAGCCGGTCCCCGGTGAAAAGCACGAAATAGAGCGCTTCGAGCCGGCGGCGGTTCTCTTCGGAGGCGTCGTACCAGGTTTCGATCTCGCGGTTGGTCTGTTCGTCGAGTTTTCCTTCGAGGAACGTGGTTAGCAGGTTGTCGTCGATCTCTTTCATAAAAGGCGGTTTCTGTATGTAATACGATTAAGGGAGAATAGTTACTAAACGAAAACCCGAAATTTTTTCGGGCTTTCGTTTTTGTCTTGTTGTAATTGATTTCAGGAGAGGGTGTTTCAGTTGTTGCCGGGAATTTCGAAAAACAGGGCGATAAGCGGCAGGTAGTCCTTCAGGGCGACGCCGAGAACCTTGAGGGCCTGGCCGATGTGGTAATTGACGGTTTGGGGCGACACTTCCATCTCTGCGGCGATCTGCTGGTGGGTCATACCCTGGAAACGGCTCATCTCGAAGATGCGGCGCGTCTGCTCGGGCAGTTGCGCGAGCGCCTCGTGGTAGAGCCGTGCAAGTTCTGTCCCGAGGTAAAAATCCGGGGAGTCGAACTGGTCGGCGAAGGTTTTTTCCAATTGCAGGTGGATGCGCGAATGGACGTTTTGGCGGGTGACGCGGTCCAGCGCCTTGTTGCGGACAATCATGAACAGAAGCCCTTTCAGCGAAAGTTCTTCCATCAGTTTGTCCCGGTTTTCCCAGATGTACAGCATGGTGTCCTGTACGATATCTTCCGCCACGGGGAGGGAGACCCAGCGTGAGGCGAAGCTGCACAATCCTTTGTAATAGAATCGATAACAGGCTTCGAAACACTGCTTGTCCCCGGCGTTGAGCCGGCGGATGACCAGCCGGTTGTCGAGGATGTCGTATTTGGTGTTAAGGGACATAAACTGTCGTTTCGTGCTTAAATGAAAGTTTAAAAGTACAATTTTTTCCGGAAAACAGTCCGGATTTTCAAAAAAAGGCGGACCTTTGCGGTGAAATGAAACCGGCTTCCGGGACGTGAGGCTTCCCGGGCCGCCGTATTGCGTTACTTATTATATGAATACAATCTGGATCGTATTGCCCATATTGATCGTGCTGATGTTTCAGCTCGGCATCGAACTCGACCGGCAGGCATTCGCCGGGGTGATCCGCCGTCCGGCGGCTGTCGTCGCAGGATTGCTGGGGCAACTGGTGTTGCTGCCGCTCATCGCTTTCGGCGTGGCTCTCGTGTTCCGTCTTCCGCCTGTCTGGTTCATGGGACTGCTGTTGATCGCCTGTTGCCCGGGCGGAAGTTCGTCGAACGTCTTTTCGATGCTGGCGAAGGGCGACGTGGCCCTTTCGGTGACGCTGACTGCGCTCAGCAGCCTTATTACACTGGTCTCGATTCCGCTGGTGATGGAATTTGTCGCGCATTTCGTTGCGGTGCATACCGATGCGGTCATCTCCCTGCCGGTCGGCAAACTGTTGATGCAGAACATTGTTCTGTTGTTCCTGCCGATGTTGTGCGGGGCGTTTTTCAGGTATTGGCGGCCTCGGGCGGCACAGCGCGTGCATGCCCTGCTGGGGCGCGTGGCTTTTCCCGCTTTGATGCTGCTGGCCGCGGTATTCTTCGTGCAGTATGCCTCGGCGATCGTGGCAAACTTCGGTGTGCTAGGCCTGGCCGCGGGAACGCTGATCCTGTTGGCAATGGGGGCCGGGTCGCTGCTGGCCCGGGTATTCCGGCTCCGGCGGGCGGTGCGCCGGACGATCGTCATCGAAGTCGGGATGCAGAACGCCGCGCAGGCGATCGCCATCGCGACCTCGCCTTTGATCTTCAACAACGGCGAAATGGCCATCCCGGCCATTGTCTATGCCCTTTTGATGAATGTGATCCTGCTCGCGTACTTGAAATTACTGCCGAAATATTCCGGCGAAGCGGCGTCGGGCGGTGCGTAACTGACTATCTTTGCCGTATGAAATTCCTGAAAGTTGCGATTTTGGTTTTTTGTCTGTTTACGGCGTTTGCCGTGCAGGCGCAGGGCGGGAGTTATCCCGTCAGCGGGCGGGTGATCGACCGTCTGAGCCGTAAGCCCGTGGCTTATGCCGCCGTAGTGCTGGCCGGGCAGGAGCAGAAGGGTGCTTCGACCGACTCGCTGGGGCGGTTCCGCATCGAGCGCGTGAAACCGGGCATTTGGCGGTTGGCGGTCTCGTCGGTGGGCTACAAGAGCCTCACGACGCCTGAATACATGGTGTCGGCCGCCACGCCTTTCGTCGAGATCGAGATGGAGGAGGACGCCGCGCAGTTGGAAGCCGTAACGGTCTCGCCGTCGCCGTTCCGCGTTACGGCGGAGAGCCCCGTGGGGCTGAAGGTAATCGGCCTGCAGGAGATCGAGAAAAGTCCCGGCTCGAACCGCGACGTGTCGCGCATCGTGCGTTCCTATCCCGGCGTGGCCTTTTCACCCGTAGGCTACCGCAACGACCTGATCGTGCGGGGCGGAGGACCTTCGGAGAACAAGTTTTACATGGACGGGATCGAGATTCCGAACATCAACCACTTCGCTACGCAGGGCGCGACGGGCGGTCCGGTGAGTATCGTCAACGCCGACCTCGTGCGCGAAATCAGTTTCTATACGGGCGCTTTCCCGGCCGACCGGGCCGGAGCGCTGAGTTCGGTGCTGGACTTCCGCCTGCGCGACGGCAACGCCGAGAAGCAGACCTTTAAGGCCACGCTGGGCGCTTCGGAGGTGGGACTGAGCGGCAGCGGGCACATCGGCGATAAGACGACTTACCTGTTTTCGGTCCGCCAGTCCTATCTGCAACTGCTGTTCAAGATGCTGGGACTGCCGTTCCTGCCCAATTACATTGACGGGCAGGCAAAGGTCAGGACGCGCCTTTCGGAGCGCGACGAACTGACGGTGCTGGCGCTTGCAGGGTTCGACAACATGCGTCTCAACGTCGACGAGAAGGGCGAGGACGCCGAGTACCTGCTGAGCTACCTGCCCCGCATCCGGCAGGAAACCTTTACGGTGGGGGCTTCGTGGCGCCATTATGCGGGCCGCCACGTACAGACCGTGACGCTGAGCCACAACTACCTGAACAACCGCAACCTGAAATACCTGCGCAACGACGACTCCTCGGAGGATAACCTGACCCTGCGTCTGCGCTCCGTGGAGCAGAAAACCACGCTCCGGGCCGAGAACCGGACCTACCTGGGCCGCTGGACCGTCCGCGAGGGTGTCGAGGTGAATTATTCGAACTACACGAACCGCACGTTGCAGCGGCTCTATACCGATAAAACGCAACTGTCGGATTACAATACCCGGCTGGGAATCGTCGGCTGGGGGCTGTTCGCCGGGGCCGAATACGCCTCGGCCGACAAGCGGTTCACCGCCTCGGCGGGCCTCAGGGCCGACGGGTGCGACTATTCGTCGCGCATGGCGCGGGTGTGGCGCCAGCTTTCGCCCCGGGCTTCGGTCTCCTATGCCGTGAGTCCCGGCTGGTCGGTGAGCGGCAGTGCGGGACTTTACTACCAGTTGCCGCCCTACACGGCGCTGGGATTCAAAGAGAACGATGCTCTGGTCAACGAATCGCTCGACTACATGCGGGTCGGGGTTTTCAGCGCGGGCGTCGACTGGCGGCTGCGTGACCGGCTGATCGTTTCGGTCGAGGGATTTTACAAACGCTACGGCGATGTGCCCCTCTCCGTTACGGACGAAATTCCGCTCTCCTGCAAAGGCAACGACTACGGCGTGGTGGGCAACGAAGAGTTGGTCTCCTCGGCGCAGGGGCGCGCTTACGGCGTCGAGGCGATGGCCCGCTGGCAGATTCCGGGACGCGTGAGCGTCGTGGGGTCGGTGACCGTGTTCCGCTCGGAGTATCGCAACGACCGTTCGGCCCCGTGGATCGCTTCGGCGTGGGACAACCGTTTTGTGGTCAACGTCAGCGGAACCTACGATCTGCCGCGGCATTGGAGCTTCGGCGCGAAACTGAGCGCCGTGGGCGGTGCGCCCTATACGCCCTATGACGTGGAGAAATCGTCGCTCGTCGAGGCGTGGGATGCGCAGGGACGGCCCTATTACGACTATTCGAAATACAACGCCGGGCGGCTCGACGCCTTTGCCCAGTTGGACGTACGTGTCGACAAAGTGTTTTATTTCCGCCGCTGCATGCTGGGTATCTACATCGACCTGCAGAACGTTGCGGGCGGCAAACTGCGTCAGCCCGACGTGCTGATGTCTACGGGTGAGGTCGAGAATCCATCGGCTCCCGCGTCGGAGCGGCGTTACCGCATGAAATACCTCGAACAGGTGAGCGGCACGCTCCTGCCGACGCTGGGCCTGACGGTCGAGTTTTAAGCTTTCGGAGCCGCTTTTGCGGCGCTTTTACGGGCGTTGCGCCTGTCCATCGCGAAACTGATGATGAAGGGGATCGAGAGGAAGACCACCGTGCCGGTCACGACCAGCCACGTATACATCGCCGGACTGCCTACGGGCAACTGCGAAGGCGGGAAGAAGGTGACGACGAACGAAAAGAGCACGGCGAGGAACCCCACGCCTCCGATCAGCCACATGCCCGTATTTCCGCCCGGCACGCGGTAGCTGCGGATGAGTTTGGGCTGTGTGTAGCGCAGGCGGATTCCCGCGGCGTACATCATCATATACATAATCAGGTAGAGTCCCACGGTCAGGGCGCTCAGCAGGAAGAATGCCACGCTGACATCGCTCATCACGATGTAGAGCGACGAAAGGAGCGTCACGATGCAGCCCTGGATGATCAGGATGTTGATCTGTACGCCGTTCTTGTTGGTCTTTTGCAGAAAGCAGGGGAGCGCTCCGTCCCTGGCTGTCCACAGCAGGCCGCGGCTGGGACCCGAAATCCACGACATCACGCCCGCCAGCGCGCCGAAGGCTACCAGCAGTCCCATGACGTTCGAGAGCCAGCCCACGTGGTAGCGGTCGAAGACGATCTGGAAGGTGGTGAAGAGTCCCGACTGGAGGTTGATCTGGTCGTAGGGGGTGATGATGGCCACGGCCAGCGCGCCCAGCGTAAACAGCCCGAACGAGATCAGCGCCGCGAGGAACATCGCCCGCGGGAACTGCGTCTGGGGCTTTTTCAGTTCCGGTGCGTGGACGGCGTGTACCTCTACGCCGGCGAACAGCAGCAGGATGCCCGCCAGGAAGGCGATGTCGCTCATGCCCGTGATGTGGGGGAAGAGGCGCGGATGGACGTGCTGTGCGGCGTCGACGTTGACGACCTGCGAGACGGTGGCCGGAATCTCCTTCAGGGCGATTTCGTTGCCGCCCGCCATCCAGATGACCGCCATCACGATCACGACGATGCCCGGGAGCACCGTGCCGATGAGGAATCCTTTCGACGTGATGCCCGAGATGGCCGACGTGCCGCGCAGCGTGACGAGCGTCGCGCACCAGTACATCGCGATCGAGAACAGCCCGACGTAGAGGCCGTTCTGCGCCAGCGCCGGGACGCCGATCATGTAGGCGATCGATGCGGCGGCGAATCCCAGTACGGTGGGATACCAGACGACGTTCTGAATCCATTGTAGGAAGATGGCCGAGAAACCCAGGTGGCGGTTGAAGGCCTCCTTGACCCAGGTGTAGACGCCGCCGCCGCGGTCGGCGAAGGCGCTGCCCAGTTCGGCGCCCACGAGTGCCGCGGGGATCAGGAAGAGAAACGTCGCGAAGAAGATGTAGAAGAACATCGTCAGCTCCTCCTGGGCCATCATCGGAAGGCCGCGCAGGCTGATGACGGCGGCAGCGGTCATCAGCGCCAACTGTGTCGTCGTGATATTTTTTTGTTTTGCCATGGTGGATAGGTTGGATTTTGCTGTTTTCTGTCATCGGTCGCCGCACAGTTTTCGTGCCGGAGCGCGTTATCGGACAGGAAAATCGGCCGACGGAGCGCCGCATGGGACCGATCGGAATACCCGGCGGCTTTTTTTGAACTCCGCGGCATTCGGAAACAGCGGGGCGGCACGCGCCCGGCCGGCCTTCGGGCCGGACCGCCTGCGGACACACAAAAACAGCAGGGAATCTCTCGATTGCCTGCTGCCTTCGGAGGTTGCCCTCCTAAAACTACTAACCCAAACTTAAATAAATGAAGAAACCTCACTGCGGTTGCTGTTCCGCAGTTGACTGAAGTAAGTACAAAGTGCGTGCCGAACCCGTAGCCGGGGCGCGCCGCAGACCGTTTGGTCGATTATCGGGACTTGTAATGGAATTTTCATCGGAATAATTTTGTTTTTATTTCTTTTATTGTTTTATTTGTGACGGATATTCAATGATAATAGCTATAAAAGAAAATATATAGCATCCTGATATGGAAGATGAGAAAGATATTTTACGGCGGATGAGCGGCGGGGACAGTGATGCCTTCCGGCTTGTCTTCCTGAAATACGCCCCGCGTGTGGAGGCCTTCGCCATGAAGATGCTGAAGAATATCCACGAGGCGCAGGACGTGTCGCAGAATATCTTCACCAAACTGTGGATGCAGCGCCGTGAACTGGCCCAGGTTCAGTCGCTCAACGCTTACCTGTTCCGCATGACGCGCAATGCCGTGCTGGACATCTGTAAGCACAGCCGGATCCGGATGCAGTTCGAAAACAGCGCCCGGGTCGACGGGCAGATTCTTTGCGACGACGTTACGGAGCGGATCGACACGGCCGAACTGTCGCGCCAGATCGAAGCCGCCGTCAGCAAGATGCCTGCCCGGAGGTATGAAATCTACCGCCTGTCGCGCGAGTGCGGCAAGAACAACCGTGAAATTGCCGAGGAGTTGAATATCAGTCCCAAAAGCGTTGAAAACCAGATTACGAAAGCGCTCGGCAGCATCAAAAAGGAAATTTCCTGAATTTTATTTTCATTTCGGCGTAGGGGTGTTGCGCCGCTGGATCGTCTAGTATGTGTAAGAGGATGACAGCGGACTGCGGCGCCCCGGCATTTTGCCGCACGATGCTTCCCCACGGAAAAAAGCCATGACTAAAAAGACCAAGAACATAGTTTCCGATTTCGCGAACAACGACATGCCCGCCGAGGTGCAGGAGCAGTTCCGCTGCTGGCTGGACGAGCATGCGGGCGGCGAGGCTGCGGAGGAACAACTGCTCGAGGAGTGGAACGCGGCGAAGCTCGGCCCGGTGAACGGTGCTGCCTATGAGCAGTCGTTCGAGCGGCTGATGCAGTCGATGCCGGCGGCTTCGTCTGCCGCGGCTCCGAAAAAGGGCCGCATTGCCCGTCTGGCTGCATCGTGGCGGCGTATGGCGGCCGTTGCAGCCGTCTGCGGGGTGGTGCTGGGACTCGGCGCCCTCGGCGCCCGCCTGTTCCTGAAACCCGAAAACGGGGTGTTTGTGGTTACGGGCGAGGACAGCAAGGGCCGCTTCGTGCTGCCCGACGGTACGCAGGTCTGGCTCAACTACGACAGCCGCCTCTACTATCCCGAGTCGTTCGACGGCGATTTGCGCTCCGTACGGCTCGAAGGCGAGGCGCTCTTCAACGTCGTGCGCGATGCTTCGAAACCGTTCCGTGTCCGGACTTCGCTGATGGAGGTCGAGGTGCTGGGGACGGTCTTCGACCTGAAATGTTACGAGCACCTGGACTATGCCGAGTTGGTGCTTGTCTCCGGCTCGGTCAAAGCCACCTGTGCCGGGCAGTTGCCCGTCACGCTCTGCCCCGACGAGCGGCTGGTCGCCTATCGCAATTCGAAAAAGATCGACTACCAGGCTGTCGATGCCAATAATTACAATAAGTGGATGTTCGAAACGCAGAAACTCGATGAGATGCGTCTCGACGCCGTTTTCGTCAACCTCGAACACCGCTATAACGTCGAGTTCGACATCGCGGACGATGTCGGGCTCGAGGCGCGGCTCACGCTTTCGCTGCGCAGCGAGCCGCTCGAGGAGATTCTGGATGCCATCGCACTGGTGGTTCCGATCCGTTACGAATCCTCCGGGGGAACAATTTTCATAACACGCAGATAGACCGTTTTGTACGATGTCCTCTTTGGGACAACGTGGGATAACTCATTTGTTGCTGAAGTGTAATATGCTGATAGTCAATATTATATAAAACTAACTCTAAAACTTTCATCGCTATGACAAGACCTTTACGCATTCCTGCTTTCGATTATTAGGCCTTCTCCGGCGGCCGCAACCGACGGTTGTCCGGAACGTGTGAACCTTTTTTCGTGCATTCAAAAACCTTATTGCCTTGAAACTTCAAACTTCCATTCAGAAACGGGCGTACCGTGCCCGTTGCGGTCTGCGGCGTGTCCTGCCGGTTTTGCTGGCGTTGGTGGTCGCTACTGTTGCCGTTGCAGTGCCTCCTTCCTCTTCGCGCGACGGTAAACTGACGCTTAACGTCAAGAATATTACGGTAAAAGAGCTGCTGCAAACCATCGAAAAGCAGAGCCGCTACACTTTCGTGTACAACATTTCGGATCTCGATCCCGCCCGCCGGGTCTCGCTCAGCGTGACCGACGCCTCCGTCGAGGCGGTCATCGCGCAGGCGATCCCCGAGGTGATGGCTACGGTGCGGGGAACACAGGTCGTGCTCGTGCGCAAGGCTGCCGACAAGGCCCGTCCCAATGTGAAAATAACCGGTACGGTGCGTGATGCCGACGGCGTGCCGCTCGTCGGTGCGACGCTGATCGTCGAGGGTACGACCCTCGGTACGAGCACCGGCGCCAACGGCGAATATACGCTGAATGTTCCGGCAAACGGCAAAATTGTCTGTTCCTATCTGGGTTACGATTCGGTGACGGAGACGGTGAACGCCCGTACGCGTATCGACTTCCAGCTCCGGGCGGCGGCCAACAGCATCGAGGACGTGGTGGTGACGGCCCTCGGTATCACCCGTAAGGAGAAGAGCCTCGGCTATGCCGTCTCGAAGATCGGCTCCGACGACATCACCAACAATGCCAGCGGCAGTTGGCTGAGCGGTATGGCCGGTAAGGTTGCCGGTCTGAATCTCGACCAGTCGGCCGCAGGACCCGGCGGATCGGTCCGTGTCACGCTGCGCGGCGAGGGCTCGCTCTCGTATAACAACAATACGGCTCTGTTCGTGGTCGACGGTGTGCCCATCGGCAGCGGTATGGATTCCAATACGTCGTCGGGTTCTTACGAATCGGACGACGCCCCGATCGACTACGGCAATGGCGCCGGTGACATCAATCCCGACGACGTGGAGTCGATCTCGGTGCTGAAAGGCCCGGCTGCAACGGCGCTTTACGGATCGCGCGCCGCCAACGGCGCCATCATCGTTACGACCAAGTCGGGCCGCAAGCAGAAGGGCATCGGGGTTACTTTTACCACCTCGGTAACCTTCGACAAGGCGGGTTACTGGCCCGATTTCCAGAATGTATACGGCGCCGGCGACTTCCGCAAAACGACCATCAATACGGGGCATATGACCAACGGCCTGAATCCCGACGAATATTCGTTCTACACGGTCGACGCCGATCATTCGGATACCGGCAAAAAAGTAAATGCATTCCATTCGCGTTACCAGTTCGGCGAGAAAATCCAGGGGCAGATGCGTTACATGTATGCCTCGTTCGATCCGGCGACGGGGACCTATACGCGGCTTCCGTACGAAGTATGCGACTGGTACAAGGGATTCTTCCGGACGGGCGTCACCTACACCAACAGTCTGGCGGTGGACGCCAGCGACGGCCATGGCTCGTCGCTGCGCGTGTCGGTCAAGGATACGCGCAACGACTGGATCGTGCCCAATACGGGTTTCAGCACCCAGAACTTCACGCTTTCGGCTATCAGCAAGCGGAACAAATACATCGAGGCCGGATTGAAACTGAGCTACTACCGCAAAAATTCGGACAACCTGCCCGTGGGCGGATACAGCAATTCGTCGCCCCTGAAAACGTTGCTCTGGCAGCCTGTAAGCGCTTCGGCCCGCGATGCATACAACGAATGGAACAGCGGCCGGCTGGTCGACTACTATTCGGGCAGCGATTCTTCGGTGAAGTTGATTAACGGATCGATGGACAATCCTTATTTCATTGTTTACGAGTGTCTGAATACGCAGGCCAAAGACCGTGTTTACGGCAATGCCAGCGTGACGGGGCATATTATTCCCGAGAAACTGTCGCTGACCGTGCGTTCGGGCATCGACTTCAGCAACGATTTCCGTACGCAGCAGAAACCGCAGTACACGCATGCCTACCTCGACGGAATGTACCGCGAACAAACGATCCGCAACATCGAACTCAACAACGACTTTCTGCTGAGCTACCGCGATACGTTCGGCGATTTTTCGCTCAACGCGTCGCTGGGCGGTAACAACATGCTCTATAAGTATCATTCCGTGCGGTTGACGGCCAATATGCTCGAAGAACCCAACGTGTTCATTTTGCAGAACGTCAACGGGAAACTCGATGTGGACAACCTGCGCAAGACCAAGTCGATCAATTCGTTCTACGGGTTGGTTTCGCTCAGTTGGCGCGACATGCTCTTTTTTGATATTACCGGCCGCAACGACTGGTCGAGTACGCTGGCTCCCGGTTACAACTCCTATTTTTACCCCTCGGTGAGCGCCAGCGTGCTGCTCGACGAGGTGTTCAAACTGCGCAATAAGGCCAAGTGGATCGACATGCTCAAGATTCGCGGTTCGTGGGCCAACGTGGGTAACGATACGGAGCCTTACCAGCTCCTGGGTTCCTACTCCAATTCATCGGTTTTCACCGGGGCTTACAAACTGCCCGGATCGACCAAAAACTACCGGCTCAAACCCGAAAATGTCGAGAGCTGGGAGGTCGGTTTCGAAGGCCACTTCCTGCAAAACCGCATCTCTTTCGACTTTGCTTATTACAGTTCGGAGACGACGAACCAGATCATCAACGTCCCCTCCGATTGGGCGACCGGCGCTTCGTCGATGGTCATCAACGCCGGCTGCGTGCGTAACGAGGGTATCGAACTTTCGGCGCGGTTCCAGCTCGTGAAAACCAAAAACTGGCGTTGGAATATCGATGCCAACTGGTCGAAGAACTGGAATGAACTGGTCGAGTTGGCCCCGGGCGTCAATGTCTGGCAGCTCAATGCGAGCAATACCATCGGCAGCAAAGTCTTCATCTACGCCTATCCGGGCGGAGAGTTGGGGCGTATCTACGGATACGGGCTCGAAACAGCGCCCAAAGGTGCTTTTTACTACGATGCCGACGGGCATAAGATCGACTGTTCGGGACAGCATATCGTCGATGCCTCGACCGGAAATCCCATCCTCGACGCTACCAACCTCAAGGACCTGGGCAGTATTTACCCCCAGTGGAAGGCCGGCCTGACGACGACGGTGAGTTATAAAAGCCTGACCGTTTCCGCTTCGTTCGCCGCCTCGTATGGCGGCAAAGCCTACTCGCTGACCAATTCGATCCTCTCCTACATGGGTAAGCTGACCAATTCGCTCGAGGGACGTTACGACGGTCTGATTCATCCGGGCGTCAACGTCTCCGCCGACGGCGTCTATTCGCCGAACAACACCATCACCACCGATGCGGTCGATTACTACAATACGGTCATTTATCCGCGCGGCAACACCGAATCCAATGTTTTCGACACCTCGTATCTGAAAATGAAGGAACTGCGGGTCGAATATTCGCTGCCGAAGAAACTTTGCTCCAAGACCAAGGTGTTCCAGAACGTCTCGCTGTCGTTCTTTGCCACGAACCTGTTCTGCATCACGAATTTCCCGCAGTTCGATCCGGAGGTGGCTTCGCTTTCGGGATCGTCGCTCTACCGCGGCGTCGAGACGGGCGCTTACCCGATGACCCGTTCCTACGGATTCAGTCTCAAACTCGGATTCTAAAACTGACGCGATTATGAAAATGCTGAAATATATCTTGATCCCGGCCCTGCTGCTCACGGCGGCAAGCGCCTGTATGACCAAATTCGAAGAATACAATACCAACCCCAACGAAATGGAACAGTGGAAGATATCCCCTGCGGGCATGATCCAGGAACTGCTCTATTCGGGGACCGAGGTATTCCTCTACCGGACCTGGCAGCTCAACGGCGAGCTGATCCAGTATACGATCGCCGGCTCGGGCAACAACACCTACCACCGTTATGTGATCGAGAATTCGGTGGGTGCGTCGGCCTGGAGCAATCTCTACATGCAGGCGGCCAATGCCGACCACATGCGCCAATTGGCTGTCCGGAAAGAAGACCCCAATTACGAGGCTATTGCACTCACGTTGCGGACGCTGTTCCTGCAGAACATTGCCGACCTGTTCGGCGACGCTCCCTATTCGCAGGCTTTCAAAGGTTCGTCCGAGGGTATCAAACAGCCGGTGTTCGACTCGCAGGAGGCGGTCTACCGGGCGCTGCTTGCCGACCTGGAGCATGCCAATTCGCTTTACGACAGTTCGTTGAAACTACCCAGCGCCGAGCGTGACCTGCTCTACAAAGGCGATATTTCGAAATGGCGCAAGTTCAACAATTCGCTCTACCTGCGCCTGCTCATGCGGTTGAGCAACCGCAATGCGGCCATGGGCGTCGCCGCGAAGATCGCCGAAATCTTCAATAATCCGGACCGGTATCCGGTTTTTGCAAGCAACGGCGACAATGCCAAAATGTCTTATGAAAGCGTGGAGCCTTTCGTCAACTACTGGGGCACGAAGCTGAATACGCAGTTCACCACCTCGACCGGACGCCGCCCTGCGGAGCAGATCGTCGACATGATGAATCATTCGGGCGATCCGCGCATCGGTATCTGGTTCCAGCAACCGTCGGGCGCCGAGGGTTGGAAAGGCGGCCAAAGCGGTATCGAATCGCAGGAGGCCGATTTTACGGGTATCGCAAACCTCAACAAAGCCAATCTGGGCGATTATGCTTCACCTTACGCGCTGATGAAGTACGACGAAGTGCTGTTCATCCAGGCCGAAGCCATCCAGCGCGGATGGATCGCGGGGGATGCCGCCGCCTGTTACCAGAACGCCATCCGGGCTTCGATCAATTACTGGAAAGAGGTGGATACGACGGGACTGAACATCACCGACAAGGTGATCGAGAATTTCCTGGCGAATGTCCCCTACGACGGAACGCTCGAATCGATCATCAACCAGAAATACGTGGCCCTGTTCTGGGTCGGTTACGAGGCGTGGGCCGATTATCGCCGCACGGGGTATCCGGTGTTGACGATCGGCAGCGGTACGTTCAACGACCACATCCTGCCGACGCGTCTGGTCTATCCGACCAATACGATGGAGACCAACAAGGAGAATTACAATGCGGCCGTCGAACGCCTGAGGACCTACTACGGCGGCGCCGACGACATGAAGACCCCCGTCTGGTGGAGTAAGGCTGCCGTCGACAAAGGAATCAAATAACCGAAAAAGACTGGACTATGAAAACGATGATAAAACGTCTTTGCATCTTTGCCGCCGGGGCGGCCGCCTTGGTTTCGGCGGCACTGGCCACGTCGTGCGAAAAGGACGAGACGCAGGAGAAATATGTCTATATCCTTGATAACGACAAAAACGGGATTCAGGAGGTGTCGTTCAATACGGCGGGCGGGACACAGGATTTTCTGATGTACTCCAACTACGGAAGCTGGAAACTCGTACCCACCTACGAAGAGGACCTCGAATGGCTGTCCTACTGGCCGACGGAGGGTGTCGGCGACGCCCGTTTCTCGGCTATGGTCGAGAAGAATACGACGGCCTACCAGCGCCACGGGACATTGAATATCGTGGTCGACGGCCTTTCGGTGGCGACGATCCGGTTCAACCAGGCGGGCGACGAGCCCAAACTGAAGGTCAACGTCAAGGAGTCGGGCAAGACCGTTTCGGTCAAGGGCGAGACCTTCACCGTGGGCGTCGAGTCGAATATCGACTGGGTGGCCGAACTGGTCGATCCGGCCGATGCCTCGTGGGTTACGATCGGCGACTTCACGCCTGTGAGCCAAACTTTCACCTGTGCGGCGAATCCGGGCTCCGAGCCGCGTGAAGCGCAGGTGCGTATCCGGGCTTACGGCACTTCGGTGTCGTGTGTGTTCGCCATCATGCAGGCCGACCGGTCGAGCGCCTTCGAGGAGGCCGAAAAGATCACGGTCGCCGACCTGCTGGCGATGGGCGAGGGTAAGATCGCGCGCAACGTCTATGTCGCGGGCAGCGTGATCAGCGACCGTACGACGCGCAACTATCCGGTGGCCTATTCGACCGGAGGCGGCGAGCAGGTGAACAACACGATGTTCATCCAGGACGAGACCGGAGGCCTGTGGATCGAATTCGACGATGCGGCGGACAATACCTGCGACCTGAACCAGGTCGTTACGCTCCACATGTACGGACAGCATATCGAACGCGACGCCTATACCAACGGATTGAAGATCGCCGGGCTCTCCTCGACGGCCGTACAGAGCGCCGTGGCGGGAACACCCGTCGAACCGGTCGTGATCGACGACCTGACGAAGCTGCCGGCGTATGAGAACCGGCTGGTGACGCTGCGCAACGTTGAATTCGCATTGCCTTACGGGACGCTGGTCAACATCAACGAAGGAGTGTCGTACCTCGGTATCAAACAGGGAGCCGCCTATCAGGCTTCGGCGGATTACAACGACCTGACGATCGAGTACGGCCATTACCTGCGCGACGCCAAGGGCAATACGGCTAAACTCTACACCACGTGGTCGTTCACCGAGCGGGCGCTTTCGATGATTCCCGAAGGGGCCGGCGATATCACGGGTATCGTCAACAAGCGTTACAAATGCGACGTTTACGACGGCCGCGACCAGATGCGCCGTCCGGTCGAGAGTTGGTGCGTGCGCATCCGCCGCGAGTCGGACATCACCAACTTCAAGGCCCCGGCCGCAAGCCGCCTTTCGAAGACCGTCATGCAGATCGGTCCGTGGACCGACAATGCAGGCGCCATGCAGTCGGTGACGGCGTCCGTCGGACAGGGACAGCTCAAACATTCGGTCGGCGAGGACGTGCTGGGATCGACTTCGGGCAATACGCAGCAGATGTACCTGGCGTGGGCGCATGCCCGTTGTACGGCGGCGACATGGGATGCGGTGAAGAATGTATGGCTCCCGGCTTACGGCAACACCAAAGGGGTGCAGTATGTCGCTGTGATGGCGCAGGGGTGGTGGAAAAATACCGCTGCGGTCAATACCGATACGGACGGTTGCTGCTGGATTCTCTCGAACCTCTCGACGAAAGGCTTTACGGGGCAGATTTCACTCCAGTTTACGGCCTCGAGCAACACCGCAGGCCCGATGTACTTCCAGATGGAGTGGGCCGATACGGACAATGCCAAAACCTGGACGCCGATCGGCAACGAATACGTGGCTTCGAACTGGCACAACAGCATCGCAGCGCCCGAATACCTCTTCGTGCTGCCCGACGAGCTGAAAGACCGCGAAAGTTTCTCGATCCGTCTGCGGGCTACCCGCCAGCGCAATGCCAGCGACACGGAGAACACCGCTTCGGGAACCAGCCGCATCGGTGTCGTACGCATGTCGTGCCTCGATTTATAAACCGTTAAAAATCCGAACGATGAAAATAGGTCAATTCAAATTGAAAATGCTCTTCGTCCTGTTCGCGGGCTTCCTGCTCGCGGCAGGGTGCTCGGAGAGCGATTCCCCGGAGTTCGAACAGTCCCGGAGGCTAGTGCGCAATCTCTACCTCGCGCCCGTTATGAGCGTGTATGCCGGGCAGACGCTGACCCTGCAGGGAGTGGGCTTCGAGGCGGGCGACGTGGTTTCGTTCCGGGCCGACGCCGCTGTGTTCGACCTGCCGGTAAGCGGCGTTACGGCCAAGACGGCCCGTGTGGTGATACCTGCGGCGATCGCCCGGGAGAGCTACGACGTTTATGTGGTTCGCGGTGCGCAGGAACAGTATGTCGCCACGGTGAAAATCTACCTTACGACCGACCAGGAAGTTCCCGACAAGGAGGGCATGAACATCAAGGGCATTGTCTTCTGCGGTGACAAAGGCGTGCCGGGCGTCCGCGTGTCGGACGGGTTGCAGACGGTCACCACCGATGAGAACGGTTACTACTGGATTCCGTCGCTCAAGACGCTGGGGTATGTCTTTATCACGATTCCCCAGGGTTACCTGTCCGCTGCGCTCGATAACAATATGATGGGCTTCTGGGCCGGACTGACCGACGAGGCCGGGGTTTGCGAGAAGCATAACTTCGAGCTGGTGGAGGCCGATACCGAAAACCACGTCATGCTGGTGGGCGCCGACCTGCACCTGGCCGACAAGCAGAACGACCTGCGCAATTTCAAAAACGGGTTTATCGCCGAAACGCAGGCTTTTGCCGATGCCAGCTCCGTGCCGGTTTTCTGCCTCATGGCGGGCGACATGACCTGGGACAGGTATTGGTACGACCGTAATTTCCAGCTTCCGCACTACCGGCAGTGGCTTTCCCGGAACGGATATTCCGTGCCCGTGTTCCACGCGATGGGCAACCACGATAACGACCCCTATGTGCAGGGCGACGCCCCGGGGCAGCTTTCCTATTGCAGGACGCTGGGGCCGAACTACTATTCGTTCAACCTCGGCAAGGTGCACTACGTGGTACTTGACGACATCGACTGGATCAATACGGGCGGCAGCGACGGTGTGCTGGGCAGCCGCGACTACAACCGCGTCGTGTCGCTGGCGCAGATGACCTGGCTGGCCGAAGACCTGGCTGCCGTCGAGGATAAGACGGCGCCGCTGGTGGTCTGCCTGCATGTCCAGCTCTACGAAAATTACAACGCCTCGTTCGCCAACACGGCCAAGATGCCGAGCGCCACGGGCGGAACCGGGGCGCTGATGAATGCCGTCCGGGATTTCTCCGAGGTGCATTTCATAACGGGGCATACGCACCACAACTCCACGATGGTCATCAACGACAAGGTGATCGAACACAACACGGCCGCCGTCTGCGAAACATGGTGGTGGAGTACCTTCTTTTCCGACCGGGCCATCTGCGTCGACGGGTCGCCTGCCGGTTACGGAATCTATACGGTCAATTCGACCGACGTGAAGTGGAGCTACAAGGGCATCGGCGAACCTGCCGGATACCAGTTCCGCACGTACGACATGAACACCGTGAAAAAGCACCTCGACAACAGCACCTACAAGGCACTGCTGGCCCAGTATGCGAGCCGTGACAACAAGGGCGACGACTATGGAAAAGTGGGCGATAACGTTGTTTATATCAATGTCTGGAACTACGATCCGGCCTGGAAGGTCGAGGTGCGGGAGGACGGTTCGCCGCTTGAGGTGAAGCGTGTCTTCGACCGCGACCCGCTGCACACGATCACCTTCGACATTCCCCGCGTGGAGGCCAAATACGAAGCCAATGCCGACTGGGCGTCGTGCTGCTCGTCGCACATGTTCAGCGTGACGGCGTCGTCGCCCGTGTCGGAACTCGAAATCACGGTCACCGACCGTTTCGGCAATGTCTATTCGGAACGGATGAAGCGGCCGAAGGCCTTTGTGAAGACCTCGAAATAACCTGAAAAACGAAGAGCATGAAAAAGTACAGTATATGGCTGTTGGGACTCGCGGCGCTGGTCGCCGGGGCCTGCAGTACGGACCGGACCGGGGATGAGACGCTCGCACTCAGCGCTTCTTCGGTCAGCGCCAACAAGCGTGGAATGACCTACGAAGGCGGCGATGTCACGTTCGATGTCCTGTCGAATGTCTATTGGGTGATCAACCTCGACGAAGATGCCGACTGGCTGACCGTCGCGCCCCGTGCGGCGTACGGCAACCAGACGGTGAAGGTCACCGCGGCCGTGAATCCCGGGGGCAGGCGTTCGACGACGCTTCGGTTCGATTCGCTGGACGGCGTGACCGCACAGATCGAGGTGACGCAGGGTTCCTCCGATGAACTTATCTACTACATCCGCACCGGGGCCGGGGCTTCGGCCGTTGCGGAGCCGGTCGCCGTGGGCGGCTATACGGCGTGGGAACCGGAAGGCGTCGGCGCTTCGGCGGTGGGATTCTCCGGCGTAAACGCTTTCGTGTCGGCCGACACGCCTTCGTCGGGCTACGACGAGGCTTCGGGCGGTAACAACATCGTGCTGGAGGCTCCCGGAGAGGACGCCGAAAGTGTGGTTCCCTCGTTTTCCGTGCGCGACGTGGCGACCCGGGACGACTCCTATTTCCGCCTGAAGATGGGCGTGCTGGCTCCCGGCGGCGAACTGACGCCCGACCGGTTCCGGGTGCTCGTCGGGAACGGCGGCGACGAACTGATCGCCCTGCAATACGAAGTGATCGACGGCGCAGGCGACTGGAAAGAGGTCCTGGCGCGGTTCTGGGTCGGCGAGGACAATCCCACGCTCGATTTTAAGGTCGAAGCGCCCGCAGGCGGTTACCGCATCGACGACTTCCGCCTTTACGAGGGCAACTTCGGAGAGGGACAGGAGGTTGCTTTCCAGGTCGGCGGCGACGACGGCAAGCCGGAAGGTTACGTCTATTTCGAGGACGATTTTTCGTGGGTGACCGACGTATACGGCGGAACCGATTACATCGGGACGTATCCTACGCCGCTTACGGCAGAAACCTACTGGAACGGCATAACGGCGGCAAGCCACGGGCAGGAGGCCTATAACGCCCTCGTCGGATCGGGGTGGAAGACCGATGACAACAAACTCAAGGAGCGCGTTTACCTGCGTATCGGCTATGTCAAGATGGGGCGCGGTTCCAATGCGGCGGGGTGCGGCGGAGGCCTGGTAAGCCCGACGCTGGACATCCGGAAAAACCGTGCGGCGGATCTCAAGGTTACTTTCAAATGCTGTATTTACGTCGCTGCCAACGGCACGTGGGATCCCTCGACCATGCAGGTGCGGGTGATCGGTCCGGGTACGGTCAACGACGGTGTGTCGACCGAGAAGGTGCTCGTCATGCAGACCGAAACGCCGGTGCAGTGGGAAGAGAAGACGCTGATCGTCTACGGCGCGACCGACGCCACACAACTGGTCTTCGAATCGGTGGAGGAAACCAAGGCCAACCGCTGGTTTCTGGACGACGTGCGGATCGTCAAGGCGGGCCCGGACGACAAACCTTCGGTAGACCTGATACCGCTGGCGGTTCCTGCGGTGACGTTCGACCAGGATGCCGCTACCGAAAGTTCCGTGAAGTTCACCTGGACCGAGGTCTCGCAGGCCGCGGAGTACGAGTATTCCTACACCTGTCTCAACTGCGGCGAGGTGGTCGCCTCGCGCAGCGGCAAGACGACGGAGCTGTCGGCCGAATTTACCGGACTGATCGCCGGGACTTCGGCCCGCCTGACGGTCCGCGCCCTGCCCGCCGAAGGCGACAAGACCTATAAGGAATCCGCCTGGAGCGATCCCGTCGAGGGCGACGTAAAGTCGTCCGGAGGCGGATTGCCCCAGCTCGCGACGCCTTCCGGCGTGACCGTTTCCGCCAACAGCGCCTATGGTTTCGAGGCTTCCTGGGCCGAGGTGTCCGATGCGACGGATTACACCTATTTCGTGGAACTGCCGAACGGACAGGTGGTCGCTACGGGTAAAACGTGGGAACCCCGTGTACATATCGGCGGGCTGGCCGGGAAGAATTTCGGCAATTACCCCTATTTCAATTTCCGCGTGGTGGCCAACCACATGAACTACAACAGTTCGAAGGTGGAGATTCCGCAGACGTTCCGCTCGTCGGAGCCTTCGGCGGCGGTCCGGGCCGATATCCTTCCTTCGACGGCCACGGTCTACTTCCAGGACGATTTCTCCTGGGCCGATCCCTGGAGCGGCAGTGCCCTGCTGGCGACCAACACCGACTGGATCAACACCTATTGTACGGTGGATACGATGGTGCGCCTCGACCTGCTGGAAAAGGAAGGGACCGTGTCGCTCAACGGCTGGGGTTACGATGCGACCAACAAGAGCGTTTACACCCGTCCGGGGTATATACACCTCAATTCGTCGTCGGCGTTGGGCAACCTGATCACCCCGGCATTCACCGGCATTACCGGTACGGACGACGTGAAGGTCAGCTTCGACGCCACCTATTTCTTCCAGTATTTCTCCGGTGCGGCCGATACGAACAAAACCCTGACGGCCAGCCTGAAGGGCGCCGGGACCATCGAAGGCGCTTCGGGCGGAATCATTTCGTTCACCTTGTCGCGCGGCAATGCGTGGGAGGGTTTCTCTTTCACGATCACGGGAGCCGATGCTACGACCCGCGTGGTGTTCGCCCCGGCGGTCAAAAGCAAGAACCGCGTGCAGTTCGATAACTTCCGCGCCGAATCGTTAACCCGTTAATTTGAAAGACAATGAAAAACCTGAAACTGTTTTTGTTGGGCCTTATGCTCTGCGCGGCGCTGCCGTCGCAGGCATGGGACCGCACACGCCACGACGCCATTGCGTATATCGCCGAATGCAACCTGACGCCCCGGGCGAAGAGGAATATCGCCCGCTACCTCGACCATTCGATCGTTTACTACGCATCGTGGATGGACAAGTACCGCGATACGCCCGAATTCCGAAACGTCGAGCATGTGAGTTATGTGGATGCCGGCATGCAACTGGTCGACACCCTGCGCAAGGGGAAGACCAATTGCGTCGTCGAACTGATGCGCGCCGTCGACCGGCTGAAAGACTACCGGAATATGAGCGATTCGCTCGTGCGGCTGAACCTGATGTATGTGATCCATATTGTGGGTGACATGCACTGTCCCTCGCATGTCAAATACGCCGGTTGCAAGAGCGGCCGCGCGGACCTCAACGGCAGGAAGATGTCCTACCATGCGATGTGGGACTGGGGTGTGCTGGACGGGGCCCACGGCTGGAGTTACAGCGAGTATCAACAGTTGCTGGACACCTTCTCCAAGCGCGAGAAGGCCGCCATGGCCAAGGGTACGCCCCGCGAATGGCTGCACGAAACCGCCGTCGCGTGCCGGGTGATCTACGATTGGCAGCGGGCCGACGAGACCTACGACAAGCAGTTCGTGCTGGACACCTACCTGCTGCCCGAAAGCCAGTTGATCAAGGCCTCGTACCGCCTGGCTGCGGTGCTCAACGAATTGTTCGGTTAGTAGGAGGACCTCCGGGGACAAAAAAACAGCAGGGAATCTCACGATTGCCTGCTATCCCCGGGAGGTTGCCTTTCGAAACTGATTTTCGGTTGTAAACTGCTAACGACCGCAGGAGCAGGGCAAAGGCTCCGGCGTGTGCGGGATGCTGCGCAGCAGCAGGGTGCTAACGGCACTTTGCGTCCGGTTTCCGGGCAGGCGATGTGCCGTTAGCGCACTGTCGGCCTTCGTGCCGTTCTGCATGCGTGGGGAGGGTTGCTGCGTGAACCGGTTGAAAGGAGTTTTCGGAGGGCCGCGCGGGCACATACAAAAACAGCAGGGAATCTCACGATTGCCTGCTGCCCCCAGGAGGTTGCCCTCCTAAAACTACTAACCCAAACTTAAATAAATGAAGAAACCTCACTGCGGTTGCTGTTCCGCAGTTGACAGGAATAAGTACAAAGCGCGTGCCAGAGTTGCTGCGGTGTCAGTCGGGAAAAGGGCGCATTTTGGTCGAAACGGTCCGGCCTGTTGTGCAGAAGCGGTTTTCGTATCCTGTGCAAATAATCCGCCGGATCGTTTGCATCCTGCCGATAAAAGCTGTACCTTCGCGGTGCAATGGTTTCCCCATGGAGGGGAATTAAAAGGGAATGCCGTGTGAATCGGCAACAGTTCCCGCTGCTGTGAGTCCCGCCCGAAAGGGCATTTTCGTCGCGACAATCTGAGCCACTGGTCCTCCGGGACCGGGAAGGCGTTGCGCCGGGGGACAAGTCAGAAGACCTGCCTTGCGAGATAGGGTGTTTGCTCCTGCGGAGAAAGGGAGCGCCTGAAGTCGTTACCGGCGGTTTTCCGTACGTACTTATTTACTTCAGCCTTCTTTTTCCATTGGGAGCGAACCTCTTCGGACAGACTTTTTTACGGTCGGATGAGGAAGTCGTCGCCATGCTTTGCCGGGTCATTATGCCTGTTTCTGCCTGTGCGGTATCCACCGTGATGTTTGTCCGTTACGGACGAGACAGAACAGATGGAACCATTAACTGAAAAACAAAGCATGATGAAAAAGTTACTTATGATCTGCTCCTGGGCACTGCTCCTGGGCGGCTGCAAGAGCGAATCGGGCCCCTCGGACCCGGACGGAGACAAACCCGTACCCCCTCCCTCGGCTGAACTGTTACAGAAAATCGAAGACCTGAATGCCGGACTGGTCTCGCTGAAAGCGCTGGCTGAAGCCGTGTCGCGTTCGGAAGTGCGGGCGCTGGCCGAGGCCGAAGGCAGCGTGCTGCTTACGTTTCGCGACGGTACGCAGATTACGGTAGCCTGCGATGCGGAGGCCGCGGAGGCGCCGCTGGTGGGCATTGCCGCCGACGGAGACGTTTATTACTGGACGCTGGCCGCGGAGAAGGATACTCCCTGGCTGAAAGATGCCGCCGGAGCGAAAATGCCTGTTTCGGGACCTGTTCCCGTCATGGGGCGCGATGATAAAGGTTTCTGGACCGTGACGACGGATGCCGCCGCAACGCCGTGGCAGATCGTGAACGCCGCCGGAAACCCGATCGAAACCACGGGCGACGAACGGGTGGCCCTGTTCCGGTCGGTAACGGCCGGGGACGGCAAGGTGGAGATACTGCTGGCGGACGGCGGGACGCTTTCGGCTGCGCAGGTCAACGACCTAAGTGCCGCGGGAACGGCCAACTGCTATGTGGTCCCGGCTCCCGGAAAGTATGTTTTCAATGCCAAAGTGCGCGGAAACGGCGCCGGAGAGGGTGTCGGTTTCGAGCCGGCGATCTCCCTGACGGACGGCATGACGGCCGACTGGCTGTGGACTGATTCCGAGGGGCTTGTTTCGGACGTTGCCTTCGACAAGACCTCCGGCGACATCTCCCTGACGGTCGGCGACGGCAGGGGCAACGCCCTCGTCGCCCTGATGGAAGACGGCGTAATTGTATGGAGCTGGCACGTCTGGGTAACGGATGCCCCGCAGACGATGACCTACAAGAACGGCACGGTGTTCATGGACCGCAACCTGGGCGCCGTGGGCACGACCGTTGGCGGTACGGATGCCTACGGCATGTATTACCAGTGGGGCCGCAAGGACCCGTTCTACGGCGGCAAAAAAGCCGAGGCTTCGGCCAACGCTTTCCTCGAGGCGAAAAACGGCACGGTGCTGAATCCGGCCTATCCAGCCTTGGGCTGGGCTTTCAGCAAAAGCACGACGACGACCGCCGGGGCTGCGGCCAATCCCATGACATTCTATAACAATACGGTCGGAACCGGCTACAACTGGCTCGCCTCGCCGAATCCGAAACTCTGGGGCGAAAACAAGACGCTCAACGATCCCTGTCCTCCGGGATATAAGGTTCCTAAAACCGATGCCTGGGAAGATATGAGCGCAGGCCGCCAGTATATCGACGGCGTTTCCGTATGGGACGGGGCGAATTACGGCATGACCTACACCCACGAGGGGCAGACAGCCTGGTATCCGGCGCAGGGTTATCGCAATTACAGTTCGGGCGCCATTGTGGGCCTGCGTGCCTCGACCGGCGGTTCGGGCGCTTACTGGTCGGTGGAAGCATCTTCGGTGAAGTCCTATCACCTCTTCTTCCGCAGTAAGTTGTCGAGTGGAACCGGCTCGATCAATATCGAACTGGACAAGGAGCGTTCCTACGGCTACACGGTGCGTTGCTGCAAGGAGTAACGAACCGTTCCGAATAAACAAAGGCAGGACCCGTCGGGTCCTGCCTTTAGTTTTCGGTGTATATGCCGGCCTACCGGAATACACCCGTATAGGTCGAGGGTGAAAGCGCACGCAGTTCCTCTTTGACGCTTTCGGCGACGTTGAGCGTCTCGATGAACGCTGCGATCGACTCGCGGGTGATGTGGGTGTTGGTCCGGGTAAGTGCTTTCAATGCCTCATACGGTTTGGGGAAACCTTCGCGGCGCAGGATGGTCTGGATGCCTTCGGCTACGACGGCCCAGTTGTTCTCGAGGTCGCGCGCCAGCGCTTCGGGGTTGAGGATCACTTTGTTCAGCCCCTTCAGCAACGACAGCAAACCGATCACCGCGTGGGCCATCGGTACGCCGATGTTGCGCAGCACGGTCGAGTCGGTCAGGTCGCGCTGGAGGCGCGAAACGGGCAGTTTCGACGCGAGGTGCTCGAAGACGGCGTTGGCGATGCCGAAGTTCCCTTCGGCGTTCTCGAAGTCGATGGGGTTGACCTTGTGGGGCATGGCGCTCGAACCGACCTCCCCGGCCTTGATCTGCTGCTTGAAGTACTCCATCGAAATGTAGGTCCACATGTCGCGCGAAAGGTCGACGAGAATGGTGTCGATGCGCTTCATGTTATCGAAGATGGCAGCCAGGTTGTCGTAGTGCTCGATCTGCGTGGTGTACTGCGAGCGGCAGAGGCCCAGCGTCTCGCCCACGAACCGGTTGGCGAAAGCCACCCAGTCGTACTGCGGATAGGCTGCGCGGTGGGCGTTGAAGTTGCCCGTGGCGCCGCCGAACTTCGCCGGGACGGCGATATCGTGGAGCATGGCCAGTTGCTTTTCGATACGCTCGACGAAGACCATGAATTCCTTCCCGAGCGTCGTCGGCGAGGCGGGCTGTCCGTGTGTGCGTGCCAGCATCGGAACTTCGCGCCACTGCTCGGCAAACGACGCCAATTTGTCGCGGACCTCCTCGACGACGGGATAGTAGACGCCTGTCATCGCCTCTTTCAGCGAGAGCGGGATGGCCGTATTGTTGATGTCCTGCGAGGTGAGGCCGAAATGCACGAACTCCTTGTAGGACTCCAGTCCCAGGGTGTCCATTTTCTCCTTGATAATGTACTCGATGGCTTTTACGTCGTGGTTCGTTACCGACTCGATTTCCTTCACCCGCTCGGCGTCGGCGGCCGAGAAATCGAGGTAGAGGGCGCGCAGGGCGGCGAATTTCGAACGGTCGATGCCGGCAAGCTGCGGAAGCGGCAGTTCGCACAACGCGATGAAATACTCCACTTCGACGCGGATGCGGTAGCGGATAAGTGCCTGCTCGGAAAAATAATCGGCTAGTTTCTCCGTTTTATTACGGTAACGCCCGTCGACGGGCGAAATGGCTGTGAGAGGGCTCAGGAGAGTTGACATTGTTTTGTTATTTTTTACGTATCGTTTTGTGCGCTGTTTCCGGCGGGGCATCACGGCCGGCGGGCGGACCTGCAAATCCGATCCGCCTCCGAACCTTCGCCCCGGACAGGGGTTCGTTCCACTGCCTGCGGCGGGAAGTGCGGCCCGGGAGCAAACGGACGATGCCGGGAATTTTCAAACGCCAAATTTACGACATTTAATTGAAATACGCATAATTTTCCCTACCTTTGCAAAGATAAACTTTGCTCGGACAGGCTGCACGCCGGCAGCGTCGGATAAATTTGCTGCTGCGCCCGGCTTGCACTGTCTTTGCAGGGATGTAAACCGAAATCGGAATGAATTTTATACTGGCAATCATCGACTCCCTGGTGGGGTTCGTACAGCGCAATCCGCTGACGACGCTCGTCATTGTCATACTGGCGCTCGGCGCTCCTGCGCTGCTCAAAGGCATCGCACTGTTTATTTTGTACTTTTTTATGGGACTTATTTTATTGATCGTCGTGCTGATGCTGGCCTTCCGCTGGCGGATCTACAAGGTTCGCAAGCAGATGGAGGAGCAGTTCGGCGAAGGCTTCGGGCAGCGGTCCGGGCCGGAAGGTTTCAGTGGGTTCGGCTCGCCCTTTGCGGAACAGCAGCGCAAACAGCGCGAAGGCGAAGTGAAGGTGCACAAAACCCCGGGAACGCCCGAGAAGCGCGTGTCGAAGGACGTGGGCGACTACGTCGATTTCGAAGAGGAAAAGGAATAGCATGCTGAAAATTTTCGAACTCATAGGGCGCTATTTCATGCTGATGGGAAAGGTCTTTTCCCGTCCGGAGAAGGCCGCGATCTACCGTCGGCGGATCGTCTACGAAATGGAGGCCCTCGGTATCAATTCGATCGGCCTGACGGCACTTATTTCGGTCTTCATCGGCGCGGTCATCACGTTGCAGATGTGCATCAACCTCGACTCGCCGTTCATTCCCCGTTCGCTGGTGGGTTATGCCACGCGCGAGACGATGATCCTCGAGTTTTCGTCCGCGGTCGTGGCGCTGATCCTCGCCGGAAAGGTCGGGTCGAGCATTGCCTCGGAGATCGGTACGATGCGCATCACCGAGCAGATCGACGCCCTCGAAATCATGGGCGTCAACTCCGCCTCGTACCTCATTCTCCCGAAGATCGTCGCCGCGATGATCTTCTTTCCCTTCCTGACGATCCTTTCGATCCTGATCGGTATCCTGGGCGGATACCTGATCGCCGCCGCGACGGGCATCATGATCCCCGCCGACTATGTCGACGGCCTTTTGATGGATTTCAAGCCCTATTCGATCACCTACACGCTGATCAAGACCGTCTTTTTCGCCTACATCATCACCTCGATTTCGGCCTTCTACGGCTACAATGCCCGGGGCAATTCGCTCGAAGTCGGTACGGCCTCGACGCGCGCCGTGGTGGCCAGTTGCGTGGTGATCCTGCTTTTCGACCTTATCCTGACACAAGTCCTGCTCATATGATACGCGCCGAACATATCGTCAAGTCGTTCGACGGCCGGGTGGTGCTCGACGACATCTCGGTGGAATTCGAAACCGGGAAAACAAACCTCATCATCGGCCGCAGCGGCTCGGGAAAGACCGTGCTGCTCAAGACGCTGGTGGGACTGCACGAGCCCGATTCGGGCGACGTGTGGTACGATGACGTGAACTTTACCCGGCTGGGTTTCCGCGAACGCAAAGCCATCCGCAAGGATATCGGCATGATTTTCCAGGGCGGGGCCCTGCTGGACTCCTCGACCGTTGTGGAGAATGTCAAACTGCCGCTCGACCTCTTCACTTCGCAGAGCGAGGCGGAGAAGATGGAGCGCGTGAATTTCTGCCTCCAGCGCGTGCGGCTCGACAATGCCAACAACCTTTATCCGGCCGAATTGTCGGGCGGTATGATCAAACGCGTGGCCATTGCCCGCGCTATCGTGATGAATCCCCGTTACCTGTTCTGCGACGAGCCGAACTCGGGCCTCGATCCACAGACCTCGATCGTCATAGACAACCTGATTCACGAAATCACCGAGGAATACGGCATCACGACGATCATCAATACCCATGACATGAACTCCGTGATGGAGATCGGCGAGAAAATTGTATACATCCACGACGGCCGCAAATGGTGGGAGGGGACGAAGGACGACATCCTGCATGCCGACAACCGCGAACTCAACGATTTCGTCTTCGCTTCGGCCATGGCTAAACGGGCGAAAAAAGCCGTGCAATAGGGGCGGAACCGGCTGTGTGGTCGGGGAAACGACAGCCTGCGGCAGTCCGGGGCGGCCTGAAAAACAGGTGCGTCCGTGGTTCGTAAAAAAATTTAATTTTTTATTTGCGAAAATTGTATAAAGTGTGTACTTTTGTGCTGTTAAAAAAATAACGCAATTTTTTACTAACAAATAATTCAAAATCTTATGGCAACTATTAAAATCGGTATCAACGGCTTCGGTCGTATCGGCCGTCTGGTGTTCCGCGCAGCGTGCAACAACGCAAACGTTGAGGTTGTAGGTATCAACGACCTCGTACCCGTAGACTACATGGCCTACATGCTCAAGTACGACTCGGTTCACGGCCGCTTCAACGGTACGGTTGACTACAACGTAGAGAAGAGCCAGCTGATCGTAAACGGCAAGGCTATCCGCGTAACCGCCGAGAAGGATCCCGCAAACCTGAAGTGGAACGAGGTAGGCGCCGAGTACGTCGTTGAGTCGACGGGTCTGTTCCTGACCAAGGAGAAGGCCGAGGCCCACATCGCAGCAGGAGCCAAGTATGTCGTAATGTCGGCTCCTTCGAAGGACGACACCCCGATGTTCGTATGCGGCGTCAATACCGACAGCTATGCCGGCCAGACGATCGTTTCGAATGCATCGTGCACCACGAACTGCCTTGCTCCGCTTGCCAAGGTTATCAACGACAAGTTCGGTATCGTCGAGGGTCTGATGACGACCGTTCACGCTACCACCGCAACGCAGAAGACTGTCGACGGTCCCTCGATGAAGGACTGGCGCGGCGGCCGTGCTGCCGGCGGCAACATCATCCCTTCGTCGACCGGTGCTGCCAAGGCCGTAGGCAAGGTGATCCCCGCCCTGAACGGCAAACTGACCGGTATGGCATTCCGCGTTCCGACCCTCGACGTTTCGGTAGTCGACCTGACCTGCCGTCTGGAGAAGGGTGCTTCGTACGACGAGATCAAGGCTGCCATGAAGCACGCTGCCGAGAACGAGTTCAAGGGTATCATCGAGTACACCGAGGACGACGTGGTTTCGACCGACTTCACGGGCGATGCCAACACCTCGATCTTCGATGCCAAGGCCGGTATCGCGCTGAACGCCAACTTCGTGAAGCTCGTAGCCTGGTATGACAACGAGTGGGGCTACTCGAACAAGGTTGTGATGCTCATCGAGAAGATGGCTGCATTCAACAACAAATAATCGAGCCATTCGATAAACGGGAGGGAACCTGCAAAGGTTCCCTTTTTTTTTGCGCCCGGTATTGATGCGGCATTCGCATGAATCGGAGACCGGAATTTCTTCCCGGTTCGTATTTGAAACACCGTTGGACGGCCCGCTGAATGCTCCCGAAGTTTCGGTTCCGGAGGTTGACAGTGACGGCAATCTGATATCGGGGAGTTTTTGCATGGTTCCTTTTGTCCCCGATGAGGTTTATATGGATAACTGGATCCGGATGACGGTTACGGCCGGCCCGGATTTACCGTCCGGTACACAGTATCGGGTGGTTGTAACTCATATTACCTATGACGTTACGGCTCCGTTCGTGTGCTCGCTCCGGAATAATAGTTCGGGGGAAATCGAGCAGGTTCACGGGTGCTGGTATGGAACGCAGCGTCATGGCACTAAGACGGAGGGCTCCTTTTCAGCTATCGAATAATCTTATTTTCCCGACTCCACCCGCATTTCGACCGAGGCGCCCGACCACTGGTTGATCGCCCGCTTTTCGGTTCGCAGGCGTCGCCCGGCGTAGGAGATGCGCAACTCGATCTCGAAAGGCTTGTTCGCCTCGATGTCGTTGCCCGCGGGCAGCGTATTGGGAATAATATATAGGTAGAGCACGAGGTGGTCGCACGGCATGGTCTCCAGCACCGCGGAGCGGTCTGCGGCGATGCCGTCGGGGCGTTCGGTGAGGTTCGAACCTACGTCGGCCACGTCGGAGGCCGCCGAGGCGAAGCCGATGCGCTGGTTTGCGGCGTCGAAACAGCCGCACATCAGTGCTGCATTGTAGCGCCACCACCCTTCGTAGCGGCTCGTGACTTCGATTGTAAATCCTTTTTCGCTCATATTCTGCCGGGGCTGCGCAGGCGGGATGCCGGGCCGGATTGGCTCCATCGAACGTGCGCAGGCTATTTTTCCGTAAAAATAATACAACTGTCGTGCAACGCCAAATTTATTTGCACCCTGCCGGGCCGGGAGTGCTAAAACTCGTGGTTTTCTTTGCATATGTCTTATTTTTTCGTAACTTTGCGCACTAAATGTGCTCAAATGGAGGTAGCTCAGCGATATTCGATTGCTTACAAAGGGCTGAAAAATGGTCGTCACGACTTCCGGTTCGAAGTCGACGAATCGTTGTTCGAGGCCTTCGGGAGCACGGAGATCAAAGACGGACGGTGTGAGGTCTCGGTCGGCATGGACCGCTCGGAGACGCAGCTCATACTCGACGTACGGATCACGGGTTATGTCGTCGTCGAGTGCGACCGTTGCCTGGAGGATTGCCGCGTACCCATCGATTTCGAGGGGCAGCTCGTGGTGAAATTCTCCGACGAGGTGCACGAATACGACGGCGAAGTGATGTGGATGTTGCCGGGCGAGGACCGGGTGGAACTCGCGCAGTACATCTACGAGAGCATCGTGCTGTCGCTGCCCTACCAGCGGGTGCATCCCGACGGGGAGTGCAATCCCGAAATGCTCGAACGCTTCCGGATCGTTTCGGACCGGGAGTTCGCTTCGATCGAAGCTGCGGCCGAGGCCGTAGGGGAACACAATGACGGCGAATGGGCCAAACTGGCGGCCCTGCGCGAGCAGATGGAAGCCGAAGGCGCGGAGAGCGGCGAGGGAAAAGACCCCGACGCCGCGAAATAAACACGGAAAAGAAACGTTTAAACTTATAAATTATATTTTAAAATGGCACATCCTAAACACAAAGTCTCGTCGACGCGACGCGATAAGCGCAGAACTCACTACAAAGCTGTCGTTCCGACGGTCGTAACCTGCTCGAACTGCGGCGCAGCCGTGCTGTATCACCGCGTATGCCCCGAGTGCGGCTTCTATCGCGGAAAGCTCGCTATCGAGAAGAAAGCTGCCGAATAAATCCGGCGCTCAAAAGAGTGCATCCTCTCGGGGAGTGCCTCTTTTTTAATTTATGAAGGTCTCCTTCCGGCCGTTTGCATCCCAGTTGCGTGTGTTTTCCGGGAGCCGGGGCGGAGCGAGACGAAGATATCAACCAACACTCGTACGAGTATGATAAAGATTGGTGTAGATGCCATGGGCGGCGATTTCGCTCCCGAAGCGGCCGTCAAAGGGGCCGTCATGGCACTCGATGCGATTGGGGCGGACAGCCGGATCGTGCTGTTCGGCGATGAACAGAAGATTAAATCCGTACTCGCTTCGGAGGGGTGTCCCGCCGAGCGGTTCGGAATCGTTGCAACCACCGAGGTAATCGAGATGGGCGACCATCCGGCCAAGGCTTTCCAGGCCAAGGCCGATTCGAGCATTACGGTCGGTTTCGGCCATTTGGCAAAAGGCGCTATCGACGGATTCGCAAGCGCCGGTTCGACCGGAGCCATGATGGTCGGTTCGATGTATGCCGTCAAACCGATCGAAGGAGTGGTTCGTCCCACGATTTCGTCCGTTGTTCCTACGGTTGCAGGCTCTCCTGCGCTGTTGCTGGACGTGGGACTGAATGTGGACTGCAAGCCCGAAGTACTGGCGCAGTACGGCCTGATCGGCTCGATTTACGCCGAGGCGGTGCTGGGCATCGAGCGTCCGCGTGTAGCGGTGCTCAACATCGGCGAGGAGGAGACCAAGGGCAACGCCCAGAGCAAGGCCACGTACGAAATGCTGAAGGAGGATAACCGAATCAACTTCGTGGGCAACGTCGAGGCTTCGTATATCTTCTCGGGCAAGGTCGCCGACGTGGTCGTTTGCGACGGATTCGTCGGCAATACGATCCTCAAAATGGCCGAAGGCCTCTACCGCATCAACATGGCCCTGGGCTGCCGCAACGCCTTCTGGGATGCCATGAATTACGAAAATGTGGGCGGAACTCCCGTCCTGGGCGTCAATGCGCCCGTCATCATCGGTCATGGATGCTCTTCGCCCCAGGCCATCAAGAGCATGATCCTCTCGACCGAGCAGGTCATCAAAGCCGATCTGACAGCGAAACTGCAACGTGCGTTTCAAAACTAATCAAAACACGAAAAGCCAAAGCTAATGGGTAAGATAACAGCAGCTATAACAGGTGTAGGGCAATACCTTCCGGAATACATCCTCACCAACGACGAATTAAGCCGGATGGTCGACACCAACGACGAGTGGATCATGTCGCATACGGGAATCAAGACGCGCCATATCCTCAAGGGCGAGGGTGTAGGAAGTTCCTACATGGGCGCCCGTGCAGTCATCAATTTGTTGGATAAGACGGGTGTCGATCCTATGGAGATCGACGTGGTGATTTGCGCTACCGTGACTCCCGATATGTTCTTCCCCTCGACGGGTAACCTGATTGCCGACCAGGCCGGTTGCAAGAATGCCTTCGCATTCGACGTTTCGGCGGCGTGCAGCGGTTTCCTGTTCGCTCTGACCGCCGGTGCTAAGTTCATCGAGGCCGGCACGAGCAAGAAGGTCATCGTCGTCGGCGCCGACAAGATGTCGAGCATTGTCGACTACACCGACCGTTCGACCTGCCCGCTCTTCGGTGACGCCGCCGCCGCTGTGTTGCTGGAGGCGAATACGGAAGGTTACGGAGTCGTGGATTCGATCCTGCGTTCCGACGGTTCGGGTGAGATGCAGCTCTACATGAAGGCGGGCGGTTCGCGCTTCCCGGCTTCGATCGAGACGGTGCAGAACAACTGGCATACGATCATGTGGGACGGCCACGCCGTGTTCAAGGCTGCCGTATCGAAGATGTCCGACGTTTCGGTGGAGATGATGGAGCGTCACAACCTCAAGGGCGACGATGTCCGCTACCTGGTTCCCCACCAGGCCAACCTGCGTATCATCGACGCTACGGCGCGCCGTATGGGCATTACCCAGGACAAGTGCATGATCAATATCGACCGCAACGGAAATACCACGGCCGCAACGATCCCGACGTGCCTCTACGATTATGAAGACAAGCTTCGCAAGGGCGACAACCTGATTCTGGCTGCTTTCGGCGGCGGATATACCTGGGGAGCTACCTATGTGAAGTGGGCCTATGACGGCTCGGAAGCATAAACGGGACGATCCCGATAAAAGGCGGAAACGGATGTTTCCGCCTTTTTTTATTCCTGTTCCCGGAATTTTTTTATCTTTGTTGCTTTAAACCGATTGATTGCCGATGAACCGTCTGAACCGTATTTTCCACAACAAGCAGATTAAACTGTTTTGGTTCCTGCGGAGTTTCGGGCGCTATGCGACGCCGAAACGGTTGTTGCAGTCGCGCCTGGAACGGGTGCTTGAAGCGGCCGAGAGCCGTGCCGACTGGGAATATATTTGCCGCCGGGCCGATTATTACAACAAACTCGATCCGGCAGTTGCGGCGTCCTCCCTCGAAGGACTGCATCCGTTGGGAGATCATAAATTCCGTAAGGGCGTCCGGACGGCCTATTTCTTCGATACCTACGAGTTCACCCGTTGGTTCAGCGACAGTTTGCTGTGGAATACCATTCCCGGCGATGTGACGACGGTTCCCGAAGTTCCGTCGATCGTCAAGAGCCGGCCCATCGGGGACGACAATGCCAATTCGGTGCTGCTGAATCTGGACAAAGTCCGCCATTTCATTTTTTTGCGGGACGACATCCCGTTCCGGGAGAAGGCCGACAGGGCTATTTTCCGGCTGGCGATCACGCGCCGTCCCCATCGGGAGCGCTTCATGCGCATGTATTTCGGTTCGGACTGCTGCGATGCCGGGATTTCGACGCCCCGTCCCGAATATCCTGCGGAGTGGGTCAAACCGCATATTTCGATGTACGACCACCTGAAGTACAAGTTTATTCTGGCGATCGAAGGCTATGACGTGGCGACGAACCTCAAGTGGATCATGTCGTCGAACTCGCTGGCTGTGATGCCGCGTCCGACCTACGAAACGTGGTTCATGGAGGGAACGCTCATTCCCGATTATCACTATGTGGAGATCAAGCCCGACTACTCCGACCTGGAAGAGCGGATGCGTTACTATATCGAGCACCCCGCCCAGGCCGAGGCAATCATCGCGCACGCGCACGAGTATATTGCTCAGTTCCGGGACCGTGAGCGCGAAAAACTCATCGCGCTGCTGGTGCTGCGGAACTATTTCCGGCGAACCGGGCAGTGCTGATACGGGTATTTCAGTTTCCTTTCGGATTCCGGCCGTAATTTTGCCCGCCTAAGAGGCGGGTTTTAAGAGGCGATGACATGTCGGAGCGTTTCGAAGGAACCCGGCCGGGAAATAGGACTATTTTATGAAAATACTCATCATCGAAGACGAACCCTCCCTGCGGGAGATTATGGCCCGGACCCTTGTCCGGGAACATTACGTCGTCGAGCAGGCGGCCGATTACGCAGCTGCGCTCGACAAGATCGCTGCGTACGATTACGACTGTATCCTGTTGGATATCATGCTGCCCGGCGGGAGCGGACTGCGGCTGCTCGAAGAGCTGAAAACGCGGCGTAACCGTGCCGGGGTAATCATCATTTCGGCCCGCGATTCGCTCGACGACAAAATCGAAGGGCTGGAACTCGGGGCCGACGATTACCTTCCCAAGCCGTTCCACCTGGCGGAGTTGAGCGCCCGTATCCGCAGCGTCCTGCGTCGCAACCAACGCGAAGGGCAGGAGAGCCTCGATGCGGGCAACGTGCGCCTGTGGCCCGACAGCCGCCGGGTCGAGGTGGCAGGCCGCGAAGTCGAATTGCTGCGCAAGGAGTACGACATCCTCCTCTATTTTATGAATCGTCCGAACCATACGGTCGACAAAACCGCACTGGCCGAAGGGGTCTGGGGCGATCACATCGACCAGGCCGACAATTTCGATTTCGTCTATGCGCAGATGAAAAACCTGCGCCGCAAGCTCCACGACGCGGGCGCCGATATCGAGATCCGTGCTGTCTATGGTTTCGGCTATAAACTCGTACAGCCGTGAAACTGGTCTACCGCATCCTGCTGCACCTTTCCTGGGCGTTGTCGCTGCTGCTGGCGGCATGGGCCGTGCTGTTCTACTTTACGCTGGTTGACGAGATCAACGACGAGGTGGACGATGCGCTCGAAGCCCGCGCCGAGGTGATCGTCAAACGGGTCCTCGCCGGGCGGGAGCTCCCCGAGCCGGCCGCCGAGGGCAATAACGGCTATTTCCTGCACGACGTGTCGGCCGAATACGCCGCCGCACAGCACCATGAACGCTATTCGGACGAAGAGATTTTCATTCCCGAACGCGACGACGAAGAGCCGGCCCGCGTGCTGCGCAAGGTTTTTCGCGACGGCGCGGGACAATGGCGCGAACTGACGGTGATGACCCCGACGATCGAGAAAGACGACCTTCGGGAGTCGATTCTTTACTGGATGGTTTGCCTTTACCTGTTCCTGCTGCTGATGATCCTGCTGGTTACGGTCGTCGTGCTCTACCGGACGATGCGGCCCCTTTATGCCCTGCTGCGATGGCTGGACGGCTATACCGTGGGGGCGCAGAACGCGCCGCTGACAGTCGAAACCTCCGTTACGGAGTTCCGGCGGCTGAACGACGCCGCGCGGCGCTATGCCGAGCGCGCCGAGTCGTCGTTCGAGCGGCAGAAACAGTTTATCGGCAACGCCTCGCACGAGATGCAGACTCCGCTGGCGGTATGCCGCAACCGGCTGGAGATGCTGGTCGACGATGCACAGTCGCTCACGGAGGAGCAGTTGTCCGAGATCGCCAAGGTGCAGCGGACGCTGGACTACCTCGTGCGGCTCAACCGCTCGCTGCTGCTGCTGTCGAAGATCGACAACGGTCAGTTCCCCGAGGCCGAAGAGGTCGACATGAACGCGCTGGTGCGCCGTACGGCCGAGGATATGGAGGAGATTTACGCCTACCGCAACATGCGTTTCACGCTTGCGGAACAGGGGCGGCTTACGGTCCGGATGAATCCGTCGCTGGCCGGGAGCGTGGTTGCCAATCTCGTGAAAAACGCTTTTGTCCATGGCGACGAGGGCGGCGAAGTGACGGTGGATATTACCCCGCAGCGCTTTACGGTTTGCAACAGCGGAGCCGGCGGCCCGCTCGATGCCGGGCATATCTTCGACCGTTTCTACCAGGGGGCGAAGAAGGAGGGTTCGACGGGGCTGGGCCTTGCCGTGGTCGATGCCGTTTGCCGGCTCTACGGCCTGAAGGTTGCCTACTCCTATATGGATAAGCGGCATTGCTTCACGATCGATTTCCGGACAGCGAAAAAATAATTGCAGAAAATAGGATTTTTCAGATTCGTTTCAGTTTCGGGCCGCATCTTTGCACTATGAAACTTAATTAAAAGATTACGATTATGAAAAAGCTCACGATTCTTCTCGCTTCCCTGGCTATCATGGCCTCTTCGGTTCCCGCTTTTGCCGGTAAAGACCGGATGATTACTGTCAACGAACTTCCTGCCGTGTCGCAGCAGTTTGTCAAGACGCACTTCACGGGCGTCGATGTCTCCTACGCCAAGGTTGACGAGGAGTTGTTCAGCAAGGATTACAAGGTGGTCTTCGTCAACGGTGCAAAGGTCGAGTTCGCCAAGGACGGACAGTGGACGGAGGTCGACTGCAAGTACGGCGAAGTTCCTGCGGCGATCGTTCCGCAGGAGATCCGCAACTACGTCGCCAAGAACTTCGCCGGCCGCAAGATCGTCTCGATCGACCGTGACACGCGTGACTACGAGGTAAAACTCGACAATGGCCTCGACCTGAAATTCGACCTGAAATTTCGCCTGATCGAGATCGACGACTGATCCGCATCCGATTGACTTCCAGTAATGACGCACGACCCATCGGGTCGTGCGTCGTCTTGTAGGCAGATATAATCAGGCGTTATTTATGTATAAAATAATATGATAGCTATTTTGATACAAATCACGAAAAACTATTGTATATTTGTATCACAAACGATCACAAAACGCAAACTTAAAACAATACCGTTATGTTAAGCAAGAAATTACACGAAGCGATGAACGCGCAGATCAATGCCGAGCTCTGGTCGGCTTATCTCTATCTTTCGATGTCGATGGACGCCGAAGCCAAAGGGCTGAAAGGCGTTGCCAACTGGTTTTACGTTCAGTTCCAGGAGGAGCAGGACCATGCGCGCATCTTCATGAACTATATCCTTTCGCGCGATGCCGAAGTGAAGCTGCTTCCCATCGAGGAGGTGCGTAACAAGTGGGCTTCGCCGCTGGAAATGTTCCAGGATACGCTGAAGCACGAGAAGGAGGTTACGGCCATGATCAATAACCTGGCCGCCATTGCCGCCGGGGACAAGGACTACGCTTCGTCGAACATGCTCGTCTGGTTCGTCGACGAGCAGGTCGAGGAGGAGGAGTCGGCACGCGACATGATCACCGCCTGCGAGGCTGTCGAGGGCAACAAGTTCGGGCTCTACATGCTCGACAAGGAGCTGGCCGCCCGCACCTATACACAGGCTTCGCCCCTGGCGAACGCTAACGCCTAAATAAAAGTTTTTGTCATAGTTATTTTCAGAGGGTCCGGCTTCCGCAAGGAGGCCGGGCTTTTTGCGTTTTCGGGAGGACGGCGTGGCGATCTGTTCGTGCAACGACGGATTGCGGCCCGTGATCATGACGATCGAACGCACCGACGAGGAGTCGACGATCGCTTACGATCCGGTGCGCTGACGCTTCAGCGTTTCGGATTGTAGTCGATGCCCGCTTTGCGGGCCTGCGCGTGCTGGTAGCAGCGGCGGATGCGGTAGAGGCGTCTGTCCTTGACCAGTCGTGCCCCGGTCTGGTGGAACCAGAAAGAAATGCCTGCGGCGACGCTCTGTTCGCGCAGCCCGAGCACCCATGCGTAGTCGCACGGCCGGGCTTCGTTGCCCGATTCGCCTCCGGCCGCGACCTCTTCGATGGCAGGTGAAAGGTAACGGGCGATGTCGAGCGGTCCCAGCAGCGGGGCGCAGATGACGATCCGGTGGCGGACCGGGGTTTTCAGGAACAGCGGCAGCCGGTAGTCGGCCATCGCCTGGTTCTCGACCGTGCAGCCGATGACGACGTTTTCATAACCGTCGCCCCAGTCGGGCGGCAGCACGGCCGCCAGCCGGTCGATGCGTTTGGTGAAGAAGATGAACTGCAGGTCGCTGCGCATGCGTATCATCTCCCATGCGTCGACACGCCACGCATCGGCCTCTTCCAGGAGGAAATCCGACGTAAAACAGGTGTAGACGGTCTCTCCCGCGGGGACTTTGAAACGTCCGTCGCGGCTGCGGCGGATCGGAAGGTTGAACGCCGCCGTCTGCCGCACTTCGCGGCTGTCCTTGTCGTGCTGTCCGTCCTGCCGGTAAACATAACAGTTGCGGCAGCCTTCACTGATCTTGCGGCATCCGTGCCAGGGATTCCATGAAACGGACATGGCTACATGAACTCCATGCGTAATCGGACCATGTGGCGGCATTCTACGCCGTTCTCGAAGATGGGGGCGGGGCTGTGTTTGCGGAAATAGTCTTCGTCGATGCCGCAGCGGACGAATCCGCAGCGTTCGTAGAGGGCGATTTGCCCGAAACCCGAATCGCCTGTGCCGATTTCGAGAAGGCGGAATCCCGCACTTCGGGCCGTTTCGGCGGCGTGGCGGAGCATCGCCGTGGCGATGCCCTGCCGTTGGCGGTCGGGCGCGACGGCAATGTTCACGACCTCGGCCGTGAAAGGCCGTGTATGGATCAATACATATTGTCCGACGATCCGCCCGTTGTCATAGGCGGCATAGCATGTTCCGCGGCCGATGTAATCGGCCACCGAGGCTTCCACTTCGTCGGCCAGCAGCAGCAGTTCCCGCGAGGGAGTTTCCGTTTTGCGGATTTCCATATCAGAAAAGAGATAGGGCGCCCTGGAAGGTCGCCAATACGACAATGTAACGCACGGTCTTGCCTGCGAGCATCGCGCCGCTCGTCAGCCACACGTTGCTGCGCATCAGGCCCAGCATGATGGCGATGGCTTCGCCGATGGTGGGCAGGAAGGCGAAGAAGGCCATCAGCGCTCCGCGTCCGGCGAGGAACTTCCGGGCCCGGGCCAGCTGGCGCGTCGAAACGCCGAGCTTGGTGATCCATTCGGTTTTGCCCAGCGTTCCGATCCAATAGCAGGTCATGCCGCCCAGCGTGTTGCCCAACGCGGCCGCGACGATACACCACACAGGGTCGAGGCCCATGCCTACGAGTACCACCATCACCGCTTCGGAACTGAACGGCAGGACGCTCCCGGCGATGAGCGCCGAGAGGAAGAGGCCCCAGTAGCCCCAGTCGATAAGAAATTGGGTGATCGCTTCCATACGTATCCGGTCGGGCCCTTTTGCAGGCCCTCTGGACAAAGATAGCGATTTTTTCGGTTACACCCGCTCCCCGGCCCAGCCGCGGACTACACGGCTGCGGACTTCGACGCCGAATTCATCGGCCCGGGCGAGAATGCGGCGGGCGAGGGCGGCTTTTTTGTCGTCGGGCGCGTAGCGGAAATAGGCTTCCGCCGCACGGACGTGCGCCGCGTCGACGAGCGGAAATTCGCGGGTCTCGGGGATTCCGAACGCCGAGGCAGGCAGTTCGTGGCGTTCTTCGGCGGTGAGCCGGTCGGATGAGGCGGTTTTTGCGGTCATGGTATTCGTTTTTTATCCAAAACGGCAAAATCCGGGCCAGCGGAATTTAGAAATCCGCTAAAAATATATCCATTTCAGCCCGTCTTCGTGTTTTTTTGCCCGAATGACCTTTGGAGGCTTTCGGGGGCCTATTTTGCAGAAAATTTGAAGAATAAATTGAAAATATGCTCCTTTTTTTGGGGCGTAGCAGAATAATTGCTTATATTTGCGCGAGCTAAAAAGTGTTGCTTTTGGGCGAAAACCGATAGATGGGCGCAGGAGAGAGAAGTTGAAAGATAAGCCTGTCCGCGGTAGGACTTAATAATGGATGCTTAACATTACGCATGATGAAAAAACTTTTCCTGTTCTGTGCTTTGATTACCGCAGCCCTGTTCTGGGCGTGCACCAGTGACGATAACGTCGTTCCGGAAGGTCCGGGCAACAAGCCCGAAGAGCCTGTTGTGACTCCCGAAGAGCCTGTTGTGACTCCCGTAGTACCCGCCGGTTTCGGCTGGTCGACCGAGGCCAATGTAAACCTGACGCTTGAGTCGCCCGTGGAGACCAACGTCTCGGTCTATTCGGAGGAGGACTGCAAGGAAAATTCGCTGCTCGTGGAGAATGCATACCTGGCGTCGGGCGAGGCCCGTACGTTTACGATGGCCGTTCCTGCGGGCGCTGAAAAATTGTATGTGAAATATCCTGCCGCATCGGGTTCCGACGGCATCGTTGCACTTGCCGTGAATTCGGTGAACGGCGAGGCCGACGTAGGCTACAAATTCCCGGTCGACGCCGTCCATTCGGTCTACCAAAAGGTCGATAACTACCAATACTACTACAATTCGGGCGTTATCATGGTCGAGGACATGTGGCCCGACTTCGCCGCATCGGACGCCGACTTCAACGACCTGGTGGTGGAGTACGACCTCAAAACGGTCGAGTGCACCACACCGGCCCTGCTCCCCGCACACGGATATAAGGAGGGGCTTATCGTTACGCTCGACATTCGCGGCGTAGGCAGCAGCCACACCAAGAAGGCCGGCCTGCAACTGGATTTCGACACGTCGCTCATCAAGGATGTGGAGACCATCGTTTATAAGAAAGAGGGACAGGGCGTCATGACCCCGATTACCGACAACAGTTTCACCATCGAGGTGGACAAGACCCGGCCCGACAAGGTGCTGATCCTGTTCGACGGACTGGACAACCTCGTCCAGGGCAAGCACTACCAGACGACCCGGGGAGAAATCGAGGCGGGCAAGCCGATGATTCGCGCCTATGTTAAAATATCGGGTGTGCCCGACCGTTCGCAACTTACCGGCGAAGAGAGCCGCAGGCAGGCGGAGGCCTTCCGCGACGTGACCTCCTATCCCCGGAAGCATGACTTCTTCATGGTGCTCAAGTCGGCATACGGTTCGGCGGAGATTCACCAGAAAGGTTTTGCCCCGAGCTATCGTTACAAGAATTACGAGGCCGACAGCAAGGGCCTGATGTCGAGCGTGCCCTATTGCAGCAAGAACAACGATGTCTGGGTACTGCGCCTTCCCGTCGGCACGCCCCATGTTTACGACCGCGTGAGCATCTTCTCGGCTTATCCCGACCTCAAGGCGTGGATCGAAAGCAACGGCACGCAGAAACGCAGCTGGTATAAGAATTACGACCACGATCTGGTTCCGCGCTACTGGTAAGCGGACCGCAACGAATCATAAAGCCTGCATCTTTCGGTGCAGGCTTTTTTTGTCGGTCGGCCGGGCGGCTATCCGATGACGGTCGCTACGATCCGGCGGCCCGAAGCTCGGTTGCGGAACTCGCAGAGGTAGATGCCCTGCCAGGTTCCCAGTCCGGGACGGCCCCCGATGATCGGGATGGTGAGGTCGACGCCCGTAAGGGTCGATTTGGCGTGTGCCGGCATGTCGTCGTCGCCTTCGACGGTGTGCGTGTAGTAACCTTCGCGCTCGCGGACCAGCCGGTCGAAAATCGCCGTGAGGTCGTGCTGCACGTCGGGATCGGCATTTTCATTGATCGAAAGTCCGGCCGAAGTGTGGCGGATGAAGAGGTGCAGCAGGCCCGCCTCGGGCAGCGGCGGCAGGTTGCGCACGATTTCGTCTGTCACAAGATGAAAGCCCCGGCTTCGCGGGCGGAGCGTAAATTCGCGTTGAATTGCCATGCTGTCGGGATTTTCCGCCTCAGAGGCGACGTGCGATCAGGTTGTCGACGGCGTAGCGTCCCGGTCCCGCGATCCATAGCAGCACGAATGCTGCGAGGTAGAGCATGGCCAGTTCCCGTACGGCAAACGGGTCGCCCTTGTGGACCGAGAAGAAGGCGATGCACATGGTGAAGATCATCGGGATCAGCGCCAGCCGGTAGAGCATTCCGGTGATGAATCCCAGCGAACAGATCACTTCGGCGAAGATCGCCAGCAGCAGCGACGTTTGGCTTCCGATGCCCAGCGGGTCGGGAAACGTCGTGCAGAGTGTGTCGAAGTTCTGCCATTTGGCGATACCGTGGGTCATCAGCAGTACGCCGAAGACGATGCGGGCCGCCAGCAGCAGCCACGAAGCCCCGGCACCGGAGGGCGCTGCGGGAAAGAGGATTCGGAGGATTGCAGTCATATCATTCGTTTTTTGGGTTTAATGCATGGTCATGCCGATATATACGCCGATGCAGTAGGGAATCAGCCAGATGCACCAGACGGCGACGCTGAAGCGGCTGAAGCGGCGGCGCGCCCGTTCCGATCCCCGGAAATAGGTTGCAACGGCCCAGACGGCGTGGATGAGCATCAGTACGACGGCGACGGCGCCCGTAACGGTGTGGATACGGTCGTGGGCGTGTGTCAGGCGGGCGATGTGCTCCATGAGCGTCGTTCCGGTGATGTCGGCCGCGATGCCCAGCAGGAAAAAGACTACATGCCACAGCCGCAGGCCGTGCTGGAACCGTTCGCCCCACACCCCGACGGTGTAGAATACGAGTGCCGAGGAGATCACGGCGATAGCTGCTGTCAGCAGGTGGATTTCGACGGGATGCATGGCATTTTCTGTTTCGGATGCTCCTGCAAATATAATACCTTCGAGGGCTTTTGCAACAGCGGCGGCCCGACAATGTGCAGGCGGGTTTGGCGTTGCGCGCTCCTTGCGCTATCTTTGCAGGGATGAATTTCAACCGTTATATCCCGGAGTCGGAATTTTCCGAACTGGCGGATTTCATTCGCCGGGAAGGTGCTGTGCGGCATTTGGCCCGCGGCGAACGGCTTTCCGCACAGGGCTTCCGCATCCATCGCTGCGGGCTGGTCGTGCGGGGCGCATTCCGTTATGTACATGCCGCTGCCGCCGGGGAAGGACATGTCGTAGGGTATGCCTTTGCCGGGGAGTTCGTCGGCGACTATATTTCGATGTGCAACGGGACGCCCTCGCAGGTTACGATCGAAGCGATGTGCGATGCGGAAACCCTGCTGGTTCCGGGCGAACGGCTCGAAGCCTTTTACCGCACCGATGCCGCCCGCGAACGGTTGGGACGCACGTTTGCCCAGCATATGCTGGCCGAGGTCTATGAGCGTCTGCTGGACCGCTGTGCCGCTTCCCCGCAGCAGCGTTACGAGGCCTTGCTGGACCGCTGTCCGGACCTGCTGCAACTCGTTCCCCTGCGTGAACTGGCCTCCTACCTGGGAGTGCGTCCCGAGACCCTAAGCCGCATCCGCCGCCGGATTCTCTGATTTCTTGATCCGCGTCAAGCCTTTTTTCGTCCGAAGCCGTTAACTTTGGCGCTATGAAACGAGCGATTGTCATAGGGGCTACCTCCGGTATAGGCCGTGCGGTGGCCGAACGTCTTGCGGCGCAAGGATACCGCGTCGGTGTGACCGGGAGGCGCGAAGCCTTGCTGGCGGAACTGGCTGCCTCGAATCCGGGCGGCTTCTGTTATGCCGCGGCCGATATTGCCGACCCTGCCGCATCCTGTGCGGCGCTGGAGCGCCTTGTCTCCTGCCTGGGCGGCCTGGACCTGTGTGTGGTGTCCGCCGGGACGGGCGACCTGAATCCCGGACTGGACTATGCACTGGAAGAACCGGCTTTGCGGACCAACGTCGTGGGCTGGACGGCGGCGGTCGACTGGGCTTATGGCCTGTTCGAGCGGCAGGGCTGCGGCCACCTGGTCGTCATCACGTCGGTCGGGGGCCTGCGCGGCGGCGGTGCGGCTCCGGCTTACAACGCCTCGAAAGCCTACCAGATCAACTATGCCGAAGGCCTGCGGCAGCGGGCAGCAAAATCCAGTCGGACGGTCTGCGTGACCGATATCCGCCCCGGATTCGTGGCAACGGCCATGGCCAAGGGCGAAGGATTGTTTTGGGTGATGCCTGCCGGTAAGGCCGCCGACCAGATCGTGCGGGCCATCCGCCGCCGCCGTCCGGTGGCGGTTGTCACACGGCGCTGGCGGCTGCTTGCCTGGGTGCTGAAACACCTGCCAGAGTGTATTTACCGCAAAATGGGTTAATTATGAACTGCTGGTTCCTTGCGGCCGGAGCACTGCTCGTCGCCGCATTCTTCGTACATGTGTTTTCGGGCAATCGCTTCTATTCGGTGGCGCGGCCCGATGCGGCGACTGCCCGTCCGGGAGCGTATGAGGCGTGGCTGATGGGCCGCTGCGGGGTTCAGATGATCTCGGTGGACCTGTTCCTGGCTGCGGTATTCCTGCTCCTGCTGGGAACGGGCGTCCTGCCCCGCAATTCGGCGCTCGAACTCCTGCTGTTGCTCGTGTTCGGCGGCTGGAGCGTCTTCTGGCTGGTGTCGCTCCTCTGTGAAAAAGCCGGAGGACGTTATTACCTCCGGCTGTGCCACTGGGCGTTGTTTTTCGCGCTCTTCCTGCTCCTGCTCGCAGGAATCTGCTGACGCGCCTACTCCTCCTCTTCGTAGTAGACTTTATAGAACTTGCCCTTTTCATCCTCGCCCTGTTCCAGCAGGTTGCGGTTGCCGTGGACGTAGATGTGGAAATTGCGGTCGAGCTTGATGACGCTTTTGTAAGACCGCGCCTGCTTTTTGACCGCCGAATCCGAAATGCCGAATTCATCCTCGATGCGGATGTCGCGGTCCTGTTCGTACTCCTGCTTGAAACGTGTGAAACTCTCCACGACTTCCGGCTGGCGGATCACCTTTTCCGAGAAGTCGTCCATCGAAAAACTGTCCTGCTCCTGGAAGTACTTCATCGTTTCGTTGAGCATCTCGGCCTGGTCGGCTTTCGAAACGTCGAACTCCTTCGACAGGTGTTTCGTGACGTATTTCTTGCACATGGCCAGCGTGTTGTGCGTATTGTGGTAGTTGTCCTGCCGCTGGCGTACGCGCAGGAAATCGTCGATCCAGTAGCGGGCTTCGGTGCGGTTGGTGTTGTCGACGATGCAGACCGCAAAACCCGCTTCGCGCTCGATGTTGAAGACGACGCACCCCTTGTCCAGCCGCTTGATGTCGATGCCCTCGCGGGCTGCGATGTGTACGCCTCCGGGCTCGTGCTCGACATCGAGGAACGTGTCGCGCGTCTCGGACTTGAACAGTCCCACGGCGTCGGTGCGTTCGCCGCCGAAACTGCAATCGGCGAAGTAGACTACGTAAAATTCGCCGCCCTTGATCTGCGGGTGCATGCCGCTTTCGTAGAGGTGCTTGGCGAGGCTCACCGAGTGCTCGTGGAGCGCCCCGGGATCGTCGAATATCTTGCAGACGAAATTCCAGACCTCGTTGCACGTGAGGTCGGTCTCGTGGTAGAGGTTATAGCACTCTTCGGACTTGAACCCGTCCAGGAAATAGGCTGTGAGCGTACGCATCAGCCTCTCGTCGGCGACCTGTGCGGAGAGTTCGGGCGAGGCCATCAGCGGTTCGTCTTTCGATTTGTTGCCGACGACGTGTACGGCCAGCGCTTCGATGCGGGTATCTTCGGTATAGAGCATTGTTCGGATTGTTTAACGGACGACAAAGATGCGCATTTTTTGTCTCCCGGGCAAGTCCCGGAGCCAATAAAAAGGCCGGAACCCCTCGGGGCTCCGGCCTTGGTTGTGTACGACAGCCTATAAGCGGGTCGCAGGTGCGATCTTCACGCGGAAGGTGTAGTCGGCATAGGGAATCCGGTACTCGGGCAGTGGCAGCGCACCCCACGAGTTGATGCACGCCAGTCCGTACTGTACCTTGTCGAGGCATACCGAAACACACTCCTGTTTTTCGACTTCGGGCGAATGCCCCTGGCGTTTTACGGCTCCTTCGTCGAGCGACTCCTGCGAATAATGGAGCGCCGAGGCCGAGAACGGCGCGTCGGAGGTCACCGTGAGCCCGCGTCCGCCGATGTCCGAGAGATGCCACCACCTCAGGTCGCTCTTCGTACCGGTCTCCTGCGGGCGGATGTAGGGGTAGAACTGATCGTCGACGCTCTGGCGGTAGAGTCCCACGAAAGCCGACGATTTGCGGTCGGGGTAGTTCTCGCCCGGGCCGCGGCCGTAGTATTGCAGGCGGTCGAATCCGGCGGGCATTTCGAGGCGCATGCCGAAGCGGAACATGTCGGGGACCTCGACGCCCGTCGCAGCGTGCAGCGACTGGGCGATGGTGAGGGCTCCCGTGTTGTCGACGGCATATTCGATCTCCAGTGTAGCCTGTACCTGCGGCATTTCGTAGCCGGCTTTCACCGTAACCACGCCGCCGGCCTCCGAGTGGGTCAGCGTCTTGAGTTTCATCTCCGGCTGTTTCCAGACCGCCATTTTGTTTTGCAGCCCGGCGCCGAAATCGTTGTCGGTCGGCGCGCGCCAGAAGTTGGGACGCAGCGTCGAACCGTCGGCGAGGTAATCCATGCCGCGAACCTCGTAGCGGGTGATGAAGCCCGTGTGGCGGTTGAAGTCGAGCCGTACGCCGTTGCCCGAGACGATCAGGAAATCGTTGTGGTTGTCCGCCGCAGTGAGGGCTTCCCCTTCGGGAACGGATTTCGCCGCAGGCGCCGCGAAGGCGTATTCGCGGATCGGCAACTGGGCGCGCGCCGCGGTGTGGCCTGCGGGCAGGACGCCTTCGGCGGCTTTGAGTTTATAAGCCACGTCGAGCAGCAGTTCGCCTTTGGCGGGCAGTCTCGCCGGGTCGTAGGGGAGTACGATCCGGGCGGTCTGCTGCGGTGCGACCTTGAGTCCGTCGGCAACGCCCCGTTGTACGGGAACTCCGTTGCACAGCACTTCCCAGTGGAGGTCGTAATTCGCGAGGTCGCGGAAGAAGTTCTCGTTGAGGACTTCGACGGCGTTTTTCTCCTTGTCGGCGGCCCATGTGGTCCAGATCGACTGGTAGTAGTAGCATACCTCTTCCATGTGGGGATTCGGAATCCGGTCGGGTCCGATCAGGCCGTTGTCGCAGAAGTTGAAATCAGAGGGATCGTACGGGTTCCAGTCGCCTCCGTAGCCGTAAACCGTCACGCCGCCGCGGCCCTTCTTGTGCAGCGACTGGTCCACGAAGTCCCAGATAAATCCGCCCTGGTAGCGGGGTTCGCGCCGGATCAGGTCCCAATACTCCTTGAATCCGCCCATCGAATTGCCCATGGCGTGGGCGTATTCGCACTGGATCAGCGGTTTCGAAGGATTGTCGGCGAGGTATTTCTCACACTGTTCGTAGCTCCAGTACATCGGGCAGATGATGTCGGTGTTGCGGCTGCCGGGCGAATAGACGGCCCGTTCGTGGTGGATCGGCCGTGTCGGGTCGTATTGCTTGATCCAGTCGTAGCAGGCGTCGAAGTTGGGACCGTCGCCCGCCTCGTTGCCCAGCGACCAGATGATCACCGACGGGTGGTTGATGCTGCGGATCACGTTGCGTTCGTTGCGTTCCAGGTGTGCCTTGGCATAGAGCGGGTTCCTGGCCAGCGTCTTTTCGCCGTAGCCCATGCCGTGCGATTCGATATTGGCCTCGGCGACCACGTAAATACCGTATTCGTCGCAGAGCGAGTACCAACGGGCATCGTCGGGGTAGTGGCAGGTGCGCACGGCGTTGATGTTGTTCTCCTTCATGATGCGGATGTCCTGCAACATGCGTTCTTCGGAGACGTAATAGCCGTAGTCGGGATCCATTTCATGCCGGTTCGCGCCCTTGATCAGCACCGGTTGGCCGTTGACCAGCAACTGTCCGCCGGCGATTTTTACGTCGCGGAATCCGATCCGGAGCGGAATAACCTCGATCACTTCGCCCGCGGCCGAGCGGAGTGTGGCTGTCAGGTCGTAGAGCACGGGTGTCTCGGCGCTCCACAGCGCGATTTTCCCGGCGTCGAGCGTGCAGCGCTCCTCCTCTTTGGCGACGCGCAACTGCTGTGAGGCGACGCTGTGGCCCTCGGCATCGGTAAGCGTCAGTTCGACGCTGCACCCCCGCGCCTGCTTGGGGAAGGTGGTTTTAACCGTCACGGTTCCCGAAGCGTAGTCCTCCGACGGTACGGCGTTGACTTGGATGTCGGTGATCCGGCATTTGTCGCGCGCATAGAGGTAACAGTCGCGGCCTACGCCCGAAAGACGGAAGAAATCCTGGTCTTCGAGGTAGGAGCCGTCGCACCAGCGGAAAACCTGGAATGCGATCAGGTTCTTGCCGGGTTTCACGTAGGGCGTGAGGTCGAACTCGGCCTCCAGTTTGCTGTCCTCGCTGTAACCCACATAACGGCCGTTGACCCAGAGGTAGATGTTCGAGGTCACCGAGCCGAAATGTGCGACGATCTGCTTGCCCGCCCATGCAGCCGGGATGTCGATCGTACGGCGGTAGGAACCCACGTGGTTTTGCTTGACGGGAACGTGCGGCGGATCGTTCTTGAACCAGCCCCTCCAGGCATATCCGACGTTGAGGTAGACCGGGTCGCCGTAACCGTTCAGTTCCCAGAGTCCCGGGACTTGCATGTCGTTCCAGCCTTTGTCGTTGAATCCGACCTGGAAAAAGTCCGTCGGACGCTGGTCGGCATTGCGCACCCAGTTGAATTTCCAGTTTCCGTTCAGCGTAACGAACCGCTCCGAGCGGGTTTTGTCACCGGCCTGTGCTGCCACGGGCGATTCATAGGCAAAGTAGGCGGCGTGCATCGGCATCCGGTTCACGGCATTCACACCGGCATCCTGCCATTCGTTGTTTTGCGCGCCCGCCGTCAGCGCAGTCGCTGCGGCCAGCCAGCATAAGAGGGTTTTCTTCATCGGTTATTTTGTTTTTTAAGGTTTAAGCGGATGTCGGGCGGTTCCTGTCGCTGAACGGTCAGTGCGGCCCGATTGGGTAAATTTCGTAAAAATGAAGGGAAACTCCAAAATATAGTGCCTGAAAACAATGGCTTTTGAGCATTTACGATCTGTTTTTGCCGAAAAAATGTAAAAGGCCGGTTTTAAGGGGTGCATAAAAAGCGCGATTCTGCCCGGAGCCGGACAAAATCACGCTGGCGGAATCGCTTTTAAGCGACTATCGTTTTTTGAGGCCCGGACGCGTTGCGGCCTTGTTCCAGACGACCTTGTAGGGCGATCCCGGAGATACTTTCACCTCGCGTTTGTCCATGTTCTCGACGCTGATGGTTTTGCCGAGGACTTCGCCGACGAATTTGTTGTCGAGTATCTTCACATTTTTGGATGCGTCGATCGTGATTCCGGCTTTGCGCGGATGCCACGGACGGAATTCATAGCTTCGTTCGATCGTGTTGCCGCAGAAGGAGAGCCCGTCGACAGAGGTCGCGTAGAGGACCGGGTAATCGGCCGCACAGAAATGGTTGTCCTCGATGCGGATGTTGCGGTGGAAGGGACGCGAAGGATCGGGTTCCGGAATTTCGGGCAGGATGGAGATGATCGCCTCGGTAAACTGGTACATGGACGAGAGGCAGGAGGCGTCGAAGCGGTTCCCGCGGATCAGTACGTCTTTGACGGCTCCGCTTTCATACCAGTAGTTCGCATCCCCGGCGATGAGGATCGCCGAGCCGCTGGACGCGAAAAAGTTGTTCTCGACGACGACTTTTCCGGGTGTGGAAACCAGCAGCCCGCGCGCGCGGTTGCTCAAAAAACGGCAGTTGCGAATCTCCACATCCGGCGTCCAGGTGCGATTTTCCAGCGCCATGCCCGCCTTGATTCCGGTGGAGAAAGGTTTCTCGGTTTCGAGGATAAACTCCCTGTCATTGAGTTTGGTAAATGATTTCGTAACATTCTCTTCCTCCGTGCACAGGGTTTTGTTGTCGATGAATCCGACGTTGTCCCCCGGGACGGCCCACCTCAGGCCGACGCTCATCGACTCCATGAACCTGCATTTGATCTGGGTCGGGGAGAGTATTTCCGTGATGCGGACGCAGGTTCCGTGGATGTTGATGGGGTCGTCCATCAGGTACTGCCATTCGCAGTTATTGACCCGGATGTAGCCTTTGCAGCCCATGGCGTGGATGCCGTCGTCGTGGCCGCTGAAGTAGCGTCCTTTCGCCTTGTTCGGGACCACGTCGACATTGTCGAAACTCAGGTTTTCCGCATACTGGCACAGGATTCCGAGTCCGGCCGTATGGTGTATCGTGATGTCGTTCAGCGAGACATTGCGGCTTTCGTTGATGAATATTCCGGCGTGGTCGCGCTCGCCGTGGCGGAGTGCCAGGATATTGCCGACTTTCGGATAGCGCCCGAACCCTCCGTCGCGCTGAATCCGGACAACGCCCGGAACCAGCTCGGCCGCTTTGTATTGATACCATTTGCCGCCCAGGGCCTGGTCGCCGTTCTGGATGACCCCGGTGTATACGTCGAGTTCCATCATCCGTGTCACAGCGCTCTTCCAACCTTCGCCGACGAACACGAGTTTACCGTTCTCGATCAGGTAGGGATATTTGCAGGGGTCGATACGAAGGTCGAAATAATCCGTCCCGACTCCGGTAACTTCTCCCTGTCCCATCAGCGGAACATCCCAGTCGACCGTGAAATTTTTCAGGACCGCGTTGCTGCAATTATCGAGCGTAACGGGCTGGATGCGGTCGTGCATGATAAATTCCGATCCGCCGCCGTCGAGCGTAATGCCGTCGATTCCCTCGAAAAACACCGCTAGGCGTTTGGGGTTGATATCCGAGGTGTTCGACTCGTGGTAATCCCGTTCGGTGGCATGCTGGGGCCAGAAATCGTAGCGGCCTTTCGGGAAAAAGAGGACGCTTCCCGGTTTGGCCTTACACATTTTTACGGCTTCGTTGACGAATGGCGTCGCATTGACCCGCGAATCGGGCCGGAGCCCGAGTTGTGTGATGCGGATCGTGTCTGCGGCAGGCGGTGCGGCGCTTGCCGACAAAAATAAAAGCAAAAACAGGGATATTGCTCCGAAGGTCTTCATTTTATACAGTTTTTAGTTTTTATAGCAATCAGGACGGGAGGCGTTTCCGGAACATTGCATACCCGGTAAACATTCCTCCCGTCTATTAATTTGCTTGTTTACCACCCCGGATTCTGTACCAGGTTTTTGTTGCTGGAAATATTTTCCGCATCGATCGGATAAAGATAGTGTTTTTGTTCGAATATTTTGGAAGTTTCGATCGACGGCATGATCGTAAGGTAACTGTCGTACGGCTGCACGTTGGTCGTCGTGAAGCCTGTGGGGAAGCAGTTCCAGCGCTTCGAAGGTTCGGCGAACGTCAGGTGGGCGATTTTCCACCGCCGGGCGTCGAAGTAACGGTGTCCCTCGAACATCAGTTCGATCGTCCGTTCCTGGCGGATAATTTCCCGGTAATCTTTTCCGGCAATGCCTTTCCAGGCATCGTCGATCCGCGGGACTCCGACCCGGTCGCGGATATCGTCCATGTATTGCAGGGCCAGTCCGCCGAGTGTTCCGTAATATTCGACATACGCCTCGGCGTAGTTCAGGTAGAGTTCCGTCATCCGGATGTGCGGCCATGCGTAGTCGATACGGCCTGCGGAGATCGAATTGTTCGGGAAATACGAATTCGGATGCACGGTTTTCTTTACGAGATAGCCGTTGATCGTCTGCATGTCGCGGTTCGGATCGTTACCCATCGTCAGCTTGGTCGTCGGATGTTTTTCGCCCATGCGCAGGTAGAGGGTGTAGTTGCCCCGGAGTTCGTAATTGTGGGCCCTGTCGTAGGCGATGTCCGCATAGAACCGGGTTTCGCGCCCCAGGTGCATCTTGGCGGTCCACTCCCCGTATTCGTCCTGGACCGGGTCGTACCGATGCGGATAGTCGAATTCCGGGTCTTTGTCAATCGGAAGTCCGTTCTTCGTCAGGAAGGTTTCGACCATGCGGAACGACGGCGAAACCCCGCCGTAGGGAACGCTCACGGAGTTGTTCGTGAGTCCGCGGATCGCATACATCTGCTGGCTGTTTACCGGACTCCGGGAGTCGACCCAGATCATGTCCGGGTTATCCGAAATTTCGCGGGGAAGCGTCGTGATCATATTCCGGGCTGTCTGGTAGGCGGCCTCGGCCGGCGTGAGCGATCCGTCCGATTTGAATCGGAATAATTTGTAGCCCTCCTTTTCGGCGGCGGCGATCGCTTCGGCAGCCGCATCGAGCGCCGTCTTCCACTTCTCTTTGTCGTAAGTCTGACTGATGAGTTGCTCCCCGTTCTTGTTCTTGAAGTCGGCGTAGTATTCCGAATTGCCGTTGAAAAGCGGACTGGCGGTATAAAGCAGCATCCGTGATTTGATCGCCAGGGCGGCGACATAGTTGGCGCGGCCCATGTCCAGCGCCGAGTAAGCCCGCGTGGCCTTCAATTCGCCGGCCGCTTCGTCGAATCTTTTTGCAATCCAGCTAACGCATTCGTCATAGGGCCTCCGGGTCGGATAATAGACCTCTTCCGGGGCGTCGTTGGGGACAATGCCGCCAACGAGACAGATGGGACCGTAAAGCCGCAGGAGCGAATAGTGGAGATAGGCGATCAGGAATCTTGCCTCGGCTTTCCATCGCGCCTTTTCGCCGTCGCTGGCGTTGGGGACATCGTCTACCATGTCGATAAAGGTGTAGCATTGCCGAATGCCTCCGTAGAGGTCATAAGCGGCGCAGCGCGAGGGTTGTTTTTTGCTTTTGTGGTGCGACCAGTAGTTATACAACGGCTCCGCAGCCGATATTTGTCCCGTATGGGGAGCTTTGGCCCAGTGCCAGTCGGTTCCCCATTGGGAGGTGAGGGCCACTTCGTCCCCGGCGCCCCATATCTGCGGTTCGCCGTTGAAGTCGTTCGAAGCGGGCAGGTAGCCGTAGCATCCGTACAGGAATTTTTCCGCAGAGGTCCTGTCTTCGAAAACCTCCTGGAGCGTTCCTTTCTTTTCCGGTTCCAGGTCCAGGTAACTGCATCCGGCCAGCACGAGGCAGAGCGATATTAGTAGATATTGCGGTTTCATAATTGTCGATCGTTAAAAGTTAAACTGCGCTCCGATGTTCACGATTCTCTGAAGCGGATAACGGAGTCCGTTGCCCCGGTTGTCGCTGGACGATTCCGGTTTGTTGTCATAACCGCCCAATTCCGGGTCCCAGTGTTTAAAGGGCGAGAATGTCAGCAGGTTGGCGCCCGAAACATAGACTCTCATCCATTTGAACGAGTAGCCTATCTCGAGGTTTTTCAGGCGCAGGAAGGCGCCGTCGCGGAGCCAGTAGGAGGAGAGCACCTCCGTATTGTCGCGGCCGTCGGTATGCGAAAGGCGCGGATAAGCGGCGTCGGGATTCGGATTGCTTTCCGACCAGTAGTCCTCGGCGACGAATCCGAGTACGTTCTTGTGATAGACGCCGAACGGATGAATGTCGTTCATGTAGATCGACACCTTTGCGATACCCTGGAAATAGACCGAGAAATCCCATCGTTTATACTTTGCCGAGAGACCGAAGCCGTATACGACCTGGGGAATATACGGATCGCCGATATAGGTCCTGTCGTATTGGTCGATCTTCTTGTCGCCGTTCAGGTCCTGATATTTGATGTCGCCCGGTTTGACGTTGGCCATCACGGCCGACTGGTCGGGGCTGTTGTCGATATCGGCCTGGTCCTTGAATAGCCCCAGTGCAACGTAGGCCGGTCCGATCCGGTTCATCGGACCGCCGCGCTCGTACTGGTAATCCCATTCGTATTCCGGTTCGTCCCGGAACAGCAGGGTGTTTTTTGCATAGGTGAACGTACCTTTGAATGTCAGGAGAAAATCGGGATTGAAGACGTGGTTGTATTCGAGCGAGAGGTCTACGCCCTCGTTGCGTGTCTTGCCCATGTTGGCAAACGGCGTAGCGCTGCCCATGCCGACCGTTGCCGGCACTGTCTGGCGGATCAGCAGGATGCGTTCCCGGTTTTCGCGGAAGAAATCGGCGATCAGCAGGAACCGGTTGTCGAACAAGCCGAGTTCCAGTCCGATATTCTTTTTCAGCGAGGTTTCCCACGTGGCGTAGGGGTTGCCGTAGCGGGTTATTACCGCACCCTTCATCGAACTGTTGAATGCCGGGCCGAACGAATAGCTCTTGCCGTCCATCGTCAGGTGTGTATAGCCTTGGAAGCGTTCGCTGGTGAGCGAATTACCTACCAGGCCGTAGGAGCCGCGCAGTTTCAGCAGGCTGACGACTTTGGTAAGCGGTTCGAAGAATTTCTCGTTGGAGATGATATAACCCAGGGCAATCGACGGGAAGAACCCGAACTTTTTCCCCTTGACGAAGTTGTCGCTGCCGTTATAGGCGAAGTTGAATTCGGTGTAATAACGCCTGTTGAAATTATAGGTCAGGCGGCCCGCTATACCCTGGTTCTTTTCGCCCAGGGCCGCGTTGTAGTTGTTGCTTGCGGGATTGTTGCGGTAGTAGCCCCGTTGCAGGTAGATGAACTGGGCGTTCACGTCGTGTTTGCCGAATTCGCGGTGGTAGTTGAGCATGATATTGGCATTCGCGAGACGGTCGCTGGAGTTCGAATTCCTTGCCACGGCGGCGTTGCTGCCGTCGGTGTTGATCGAGCGCAGGTCGTATTTATAACTGCCGTCGTCGTTCTGTATCAGTGTATTGGGGTCTATCTCGAAATAGAATGGCGTGATGTATTTGCCGGTCGAGGTGCTGTTGAATACTTTCAGCGAAAATTGTCCCGTGACGGAAAGCCCTTTGGTGATGAAATCCAGTTTCTGGTCGAAATCGACCGTTCCCATCGAAGTCGTCCGGAACATGGCGTTGACGCCCTGCGCCAGTGATGCGTAGGGGTTGGCGAACATGTTCTGCTGGGGGCCGCCCGATTTGTTGCCGAAAGGAATGTAGTTCATCTCTTCGGTCTGCGGGAATTTTACGGGGAATTGCGAAGGTGAGGCCCACATCACCCGGCCGAAGAGATAATTCACGTCGTTGAGCGGCCCGGTGTAATCCTGCACCTGGATATTCAGTTTTACGCCGATCTTGGTGGTTTTGGTGAGCTGGCTGCTGACGTTCGACTGGAACGAATAACGCAGGTTGTGGATATTGTTCTTGAAGGGATTTTCCGGGGCTTGTTTCAACAGGCCCGATTCGTTGGTGATCGAAGCGCTCATAAAGTAGGTCACGCGCTTGGCAATACCTCCCGAGACGTTCAGGTTGACCGCCTGCGTATAGGTTTGCTGTTTGAAGAGTTCTTTATACCAGTTGACGTTGGGGTACACATACGGGTTGAGTTTGTTGATGGTTCCCTGGATCGCCTCTTCCGAAAATTTCGGTTCTGCTCCGGGAGTACGCGCTTCGATGGCTTCGTTGAACATGCGCATATATTGCACGCCGTCGGCAAGCTCCGGGATTTGCGTAGGCATCGACATGCGTCCTTCGACGCGCAGGTTTATCTTCGGTTTGCCGCCCTGGCCCGTTTTCGTCGTCACGATCATCACGCCGTTTGCGCCGCGCGATCCGTAGAGGGCTGTCGCCGTGGCGTCCTTGAGGATCGAGAAATTCTCGATCACTTCGGGGGCGAGTGCATTCAGGTCATATGACGAACACTCCACCCCGTCGATCAGTATCAGCGGATTTTGTGCGGCTTCGGCAAAGGTGCTCACGCCGCGAATCCAGAAATTAGCTCCGTCTGCGCCCGGTTCTCCGGACTGCTGCACCGAGATTACACCGGCGATACGGCCGGCAAAACTATTCGTCAGGTTGGCTGCCGGCATCTTCATGTCCGAGGTTTTGAACGACTGGATGGCGCCGATGACGCTCTCTTTCTTCTGCTGCCCGAACCCGACCACCACGACCTCTTCCATCACTCGGTTATCCTCGTTGAGGACGATATTGCAGATGCTCTCGGCTCCGGGCGTTATCTCCTGGTTCAGGTATCCGATGTAACTGTATACGAGCGATGAATTCATCGGAACATCGATCACGTATGTACCGTCGATGTTGGACGATACTCCGATCGTCGTCCCTTTTACGATCACGTTTACGCCTGCCAGCGGGGTCCCTTTGGTATCGGTAATCGTGCCGGTGATTCGTTTGGTTCCGGATTGCCGCCGTGCCGGCTCGCTCTTTTCTGCGGCCTGCTTCTCCGTCTTTACGATAAAGATTTGGCGGTCTTTGATCTCATAAGAATTGTCGGTCGCCCTGAAAATTTGGTTGAGGACCGTTTCGACGGTTCCGTTGTTCACGTCGACCGAGACTTTACGGTCGACATCGACGATGTCGTTGGAATAAAAGAAAATATATTCGGTCTTTTTCTCGATCTCGGCCAATATCTCCTTTATGGGCTTGTTTTTTGCCTGGATCGACAGGTGAGTGGCTTTCGGGAGTGCTGCTGCGGCGTTTGCCGTCCACATTCCGGGCGACAAAAACAGAAACGCCAACTGTATCACACACAATCCCCGACGAAATAATGATTTCTTACAGCATGATTTATTGTTATTATTCATACCTTTGTAAGGATTTAATAGTTAATTTTTAGCATTTTAACGGTTAGATCACAGGCCGGGCGATAGTACCAGTATCGCCCGGCCGTTTTTTTACAGGCTCGTTTTTTATCTCATAGGCTCTTCGGTTTTTCGGGTTTAAGGTTGGTTTTATTTGTCTTTGAGTACGATTATGTACATGTTGTCTTCTACGTGCTCGCAGGTCACCGGCATACTCAGGCTCAATCCCTGCAATACGTCGTCGAGGTTACCTTTCAGGTCGAGTTTGCCGGAACAGATGAATCCGCCCGCCCGTTCGCTGCAAACGATCGAAACATCGTAGTAATCCGAAAGACGCCGAGCGACGGTCTCCAGTTTCTCCTTGTCGAAATAGTAGGCCCCTTCGATCCATGAGGCATATTTGCGGACATCGACTTTCTCGATGCGCGTCCCGCCTTCCGAGGCCTCGTACATCTGTTCCGGTTCGAGGACGGTTTTATTCCGCCCCGCATTGTCTGCGACCCTTACGGAGCCTTCTACCAGGACGATGCGTTCGAGTTTTTGGCTGTCGTACGCACATACATTGAAGCGGGTTCCCATGACTTCGACATTCAGTCCCTTGGTCCGCACGATAAACGGGCGGTCGTCGTGTACTACATCGAGGAAAATCTCGCCGTCGACATAGATTTCACGCTGTTTGCCGATGAACTCCGCCGGATAGACGACACGCGTATTCGCATTGACCCACACCTTGGTTCCGTCGGACAGGGTGAGCCGCGACATTTTGCCTTTCGGAATGATGAGCTGGTTGTATTTGGCCGATTCTTTCTTGGGTATCTCCGACCGGCTTACCGTGATTTTAGAATCGTCGTAGCGTATTTCAGCCTCTTTGTCGGTGATAACCACTGTTTTGGCATCGGAAAGGATCAGCTTGGTTTCTTTGCTGCCGGCAGAATCGGTTTTTGCGCAGGCATATTCGTAGATTTCGCCGTGCGGCGGATTATTGATTGCGGTCCATAACGCAAACAGCAGCAGTACCGATGCGGCGGCTACCGTCGGATAGAGCACGTATTTCCGGCGGAGAAATCGCTTCGGTTTGTTCAGTCCTGTTTCTGCCGCAATATTATCCCAGAGCCGGGAAATTTCCTGATCGGTGATGAAAGGCAGGATTTCGTTGGAGGATTCGACATACCTTCTGGCAACGAAATATTCACTAATATTGGGCGGATCGGAAGCTACGAAATCCTGCCAAAAAGAGATGCTTTCCCGAACAGGATTTTTCACGGATGCGATGAAAAAATCGTCCGAAAGGAAATCTTCGAGCGTGAATGAGTTATAATCGTTGTCGTTCATCCGGAGAAGCGGGTTTATACAGTAAACACCGCTGCCCGGATTTTATAATCATTTTTCCGGAAATTAATTCAGATAATTCGTCCGGATACGCTTCAAGGCCCGCTGGATGGTGTTCAGGACGGCCTGGTAACTCATGTTCATGACATCGGAAATCTCGCTGATGCTGAGGTTGTCGATATACCTGTAATGCATTGCCTGCTTCTGGCGCGGCGTGAGGGTCGACATGATTTCGGCGACTTTGTCCTGCATCATCACCTCTTCTTCCTGAATCTCGATTTTACGCGAAGCATCCTCGCAGGCCGGTTCTTTCGCTTTGGCCGCGTTGCCCGTTCCGAACCTGCTCTTATCCCGTTTCAAACTGTTGATAAGGCTGTTGCGAAGTGTTGCGAAAAGATAATATTTGATGTTGTCGGTAGGGTGGAGGTTGCGCCGGTTGGAGTATATTTTGACAAAGACATCTTGAATGCAATCTTTTACCAATTCCCGGTCTCCGGTAAATTGGGATCCGTACATGAACAGTACACGGACATATCTTTCGAAAATATGCGCATAGGCTTCCCGGTCTCCGCCGAGAAATCGATTCCATAAAGACGCGTCGTCCCTGTTTTTCTTTATGTTCATATTTAACGCCGCGAGCCTTTCGGATTATAATTTTGCCCTTATTTTTTACGTTCCGCGTACAACTGCTTACAATATTCGCAAAAATTCCCGTAATAACCAAGTAATTCAGCCTTAACATCGTGAAATGTATCCCGTTTTTACCGCAATCAGGCGCTCGGATGGTTGCGGAGTGTGCCATGGGTTCATCGTAAACAACTTTATGCTGTCCCCGGAAGATGCTTTACCTGAGTTTGGGCCGTGTATTCCGATTTGTAATATTTATTGGCCTGACGGTCCGAACAATAAGGGGCACTCTCACGGAGTGCCCCTTATTGTTATAGTTGATAAAGAATAGATTATATCACTTGCCGATGCAGAAAATGTTATGTTTTAGTATATTGTTGATTTTTAATTTATTGCAGTGCTTAAAAATATGCTGAGGGACGAACTGGGGACGGAATTTTGCAGGCCAAAAGAAAAAAAGATCAAATACAAAATCGCTTTTTACCCCATATCGGAGGTTATGTTTCCCAAAGATATGAAAGATAAATGTAATCCGCGCAAAAGGTCAATCATAGGAGTTTAGTCTGGTTTGTTGTATATCTATTCAAGTTCTAAACTAAACTTTCTTCACAACGTCGAAATGGCGGACATCGGTAGCAAGAATGCTCATCTCTTTTTCTTTTGGCCAGCAGCTTTTGTCATTTTGTTTTTAGTAAGTAGTTATTGATGCTAGACAGATTGATTTAGAAAAAGGTTGTATCATTACAACCTTTTAGGTGTTTTTTGTATCTTTGTACTGTTTGTTGATAAATATGAATATGAAGTATCTTAATATAAAGAAAGCGTTGACTGCATGGCAGAATTTGCAGCCGCTGTCGGAGAAGGATAGGGAAAGGCTCAGTCGCCGTTTTACTGTGGATTTCAATTACAACAGTAATCATATTGAGGGTAATACGTTGACTTATGGCCAGACGGAAATATTGCTACTTTTCGGCAAGGTGATTGGGGAGGCAGACGTGCGTGACGTACAAGAAATGACCGCGAGCAACGTAGGCCTGCGAATGATGACGGAAGAGGCTACGGTGAAGGGAGTGCCATTGACGCAGAATTTTATCCGGACATTGCATAAAACCATATTACGAGAAGATTATACTGTTTATCGAGATTTGCTTGGTGGTATGCAGACGAGTTATGTAATTCATGCCGGCCAGTATAAGACTCGGCCTAACAGTGTTATCACCCGATATGGGGACAGATTCGAATATGCCTCACCCGAGGAGACATCCGGACTGATGGGCGATCTGGTGGACTGGTATAATGCAGCAGAACAAGAAGGGAAACTATCTCCAGTAGAGTTGGCCGCACTGTTTCACTATCGTTATATACGCATTCATCCTTTTGAGGATGGTAACGGTCGTATTGCCCGACTGATGGTGAACTACATTCTGACTCGTCATGATTATCCGATGATTGTAGTCCGGAGCCGCAGAAAAAGTGAATATTTGGAAGCTTTGCATCAGACGGATCTCGAAGTAGGTCCTGTCCCCAGTGATGGAGCCCATGCAGGGATCAAGGATATCCGTCCTTTTTTGAAATATTTCAATGACTTGGTGGCTACGGAAGTGTATAATGATGTGCTGTTCGTGAGCGAGAGGAATGAGAATGTGTGGTGGTATGATGGGGAACGGATTGCATTCCGAACGCCCAATTATACAAAAATTCTGGACGCTATGCGAACTCAGCCCACTCTAACGCTTGCAGACATGAAAGATGAAACGGGTATCAGTATGACGGCTATTCAGAAGCTACTGGACCAACTGATTTCCAAAAAATATGTGGAGCGAGGCGAGAAGGAAGGGAGCTGGAGAGTGTTTGTGATACAATAAAAAAGCTTATGTTTAAAATAATGATTCAGAATAGATTGAATAATTGCATTAATACAAGCAAGAAAGCCAATGAATAATTTAGAACTAAAAATATTTTTCTCATGGCAGATGTCCACACTTTGTAACAAGAAAGTAAATAACAAAATCTTTTTGTGGAACTGTTTGGAAAAAGCAGCGAAAAAGTTAAGTGACAAGGGAGAATTTCAAGGAGTGAAGTTTATTCCAGATGAAGGTTTACGTAAAGAAGCAGGAGACAAACCTGTAGCGGAAACCTGCATAAAGAAAATAAAGCAATGCCATATTTATGTTGCAGACTTTACTATTGAAACTAAATTTACATACTTGCGTCACTTGTTAAGAAAATATTGTAAATTTGATTTAAGATCTAATGTCAATGGCAGTGTACTTATTGAATATGGTCACGCAAAAGTATGTTTGGGTGATGATAGCGTGATATTGGTGATGAACACCATTAACGGAAATCCTAATAAGATTACAGACTTATTGCCTTACGACTGTCGTCAAAATCGTAATCCCATTCTTTTTGAAATTGATAAAACTAATTTCAAAGAAAACGAAAAGGAAGAGCAAAAGTATAACGATTTTAAACAACAACAACAGCAGCTTATTGATGAACTTGCTGGTGCAATAAAACTTGCAGCAAGGAGTACCATCAAGAATATGTACAAACATTTTCAACCTTTTATCAGTTGTGAAAAAGCTCTTAACGAGTCCGGATACAGGACTAATTTTAAATGGACTGCTGAACTTGTTCAGATAAAAAATGCTATACAAAGCAATCAACATGTAATACGCGTTATTGGATTGTCGGGACTTGGAAAAACGCGTCTCGTTTTGGAGGCACTGCTTGACAACCAAGATACTTCGCACAAATTATATTGTGATATGGCAAACTATGAAGAGAGGGAGGTATTCAAGACCATAGAATCACTGTTTGACAATTATGGTAAAGCCACGATAGTTCTTGATAACTGCCCATATTGCTTTTTGGAAAAAATTTACGATATGCGATATGGTAAGAAAGCAACTAATCCAATAATTGCCATCTATAATGACCCGAACGAAAGGATAGACACCTTGCGTTATCAGGCCTATAGTCTTGCTGTTTCGGATGAGATAGTTGAGGATATCATTGTCAAAAATGCGGATTTTTTTTCGTCTGAGGATCAAAAGAAAATAGTTGAATTTTCCGGTGGAATACCATTTATTGCCGAATTATTGCTTGAAGGATGGAGGAAAACCAAAGAGATAGGAGACATATCCAATCGAACACTTGTTACAAAATTGCTTGGAGCAGATGAACGCAGCGAGAATCGGTTAATTGCTCAGTCTCTTTCGCTCTTTAATAGTCTTGGTATAGAAGATGATGTTCGTAAAGAAATGGTCTTTGTTGCAACCAATAAGAGCATTACCAGCATAGAAGGTGATGATGAAATAAAGGAGCGTAAATTTGACACACTGATACGTGATTATCTAGGAAGAAAGTTACTTGACCGTAGAGGAAGGTTTGTTTTTATTCGCCCTCTCCCAATCGCTTGGTATTTAATGTGCGAGTGGCTGACAGATTGCTCGAAAGATAGACTACGTAAGGTACTAGAGGATATTCGGACTTCGGAAGTTTCGGCTTCGTTAGCCCCAGCTTTCGGTGCTCAGTTTAAAGATATGTCCAAGAATGGTAAGGCTGTTGCTCTGTTGAATGAAATTCTGCGTATTGGTAGCCCTTTTTCTGAAGCGGAAGTGATAAATACAGAAGTGGGATCACGCCTCTTCCGCTCATTTGTTGAAGTGGTTCCACAAACTGTAGCAAACTGTCTGTATAGTGCTTTAGGTAATAAAAAAATTATTGATTTGTATGGCATTGTCGAAGGTAGACGCAATCTTGTTTGGACTATCGAGAAACTTTGCTTTGATCCGATTACATTCCAAAAAGGAGCAAAACTTATGCTGCGTCTCGGATGTGCTGAGATAGAGGATATATCGAACAATGCAACTGGTCAATTTGTGGCATTGTTTCCAATATATCTGCCTGCAACAGCAGTCTCACTTAAAGAACGCATTACTTTTTTGCATCGAGAAATTAACAATGAAGAACAGAAGGAACTTGTTTTGCGAGCTGTTAATCGCGCTCTTAATACTAGTAGCTTCATTTACTTTAGTGGTGCAGAAATGCAAGGTCAACGTAAACTTGAGAACTATAAGCCAATATCTCGCGATGAAGTGAAAGAATACATCCGTGGCTGTCTTGATATTATTTATAATGAGATAGAGCAAGATACGAAGTATCACGATTACTGCATTGACATTCTTAGTAAGAATTTCAGAGCATTAAGTGCTTTCGATGAGTTTGACATAGTGATACCTTATGTCATGAAGGTGGCTGAAAAGCTTGGCTATGAATGGGAAAGTATGAAGGAAAACCTGTATTTGGCTCTAAAAGACCCAAAGATTGCATACTGTGATAGAATAAAAAATGAACTGAAAACACTAATAGACAAATTCACAAAAGATACGTTCGAAGCTAGATTCTTGATGGTTGAGAAGTTCTATGCTTCTGATTTCGATTTTAATGACATAAATACTCAATTAGAATATGAAAAGAAGAATGCCAAGTATGAAGCATTGGCAGTTGAAATGGCAGAGAAAAAACTCTTTACCAAAGATACTCTGCGAGTTATATATAACTGCGAAACTTATCAAGCTCAGTCGTTCGGTAGAAAACTTGCCACTCTGTTAAGCGAAGAAGAGCAACTGGAATTTATAAAGAATTCGTTGGAAGTTATACCTGAAAAATGCACCACCATCATTGTTGACTTTATGGCAATGGTTAGTGAAAATGTCTTTGCACAAGCGTTTGATATTGTCAAACAGCAGGAGCGTTATAATCTTCTTTTCCCGATTGTAGCTATCAGAGATTACAAGTTTCATGGTAAATATATTGATATTTTATTTGATTTGGTACTTAACCATAATACAGATATTTCAAACTTTGTAAGTTTCTGGAACCATTCACCAATCAAAACACTAACATCCGACGAAGCTGTTGGTTTTCTCACTCGTTTGTTGAATTTACCAGGCTCATACGAAACCGCATTGCATATGGTGTCAATGCAGTATTTAGGAGGAAGAGATAGAGATAATCTCAAATTTGAACAACTATTTGAAAAAGAAGCATTTAAATCAATAGACAAGATACAAGAGCTGATGCAAAATCCACATTATACTCAAGTACTTTGTTCTTTACTAGCAAACGGCAAGCGCAACCAGTTAGCAAAAAGCGTGATGGCAGGAATAATCAATCATATTGTTGCAAATCAAAACGTTTTGGTAAACTACAATGTGGAAGAAATTCTTTCTGTCTTACTTGAAAAATACTTTGATGTAACATGGGGTATTTTAGCAAATGCTATGTCCTCAGAAAAAGATGAAGAAGGTCAATTTTCTAAACTTTATTGGGTATTTGGAAGCATGTCAATATACAACAAATTCCCAAACCTAATTTTTAAGAAAGAACATAAACAGGCTTTACTCGATTGGTGTGCAAAAAATCCAGATGTCAACGCATATCGCCTTATGTCAATCGCACCAATGCAAAATGGCGATAATTTCTCTGACATAGTAATTCAGCTTATTAATCTCTATGGTAACAGAAATTTTGTGCTTACGGCACTTGGAGACAAACTCGGCTCGTTTGCATCAACAGGTTCTGCTTTGCCAATCTATGATTCACGAATCAAACTTACGGAGTCATTGATTAATCATCAATTACCAGAAGTAAGTGCTTGGGCAACTCTGCAAGTAGAAAAACTGAAACAAGCAAGAGAACAAACGCGCAAATTCGAAGAAGAACTTACAATACCAGAACGCATACCTTCAATAAAATAGCTTGAATTTGAAAAATATTTATTCTGTATATATAATGTTTTTTATAGTTTCTTGGATCGCTTAATGGATAAGAGGTCAATGCTTATTGATGATACTTATGGTCATACAT